>Ga0209318_1000442_pt1 | contig 40846 bp, 62 predicted proteins | sample RifGroE1_FD_183999 | JGI IMG/M metagenome (GOLD analysis project Ga0209318, IMG submission 183999) | Groundwater microbial communities from Rifle, Colorado, USA - Groundwater E1 (SPAdes) (version 2) | ecosystem: Environmental > Aquatic > Deep subsurface > Groundwater | place: Rifle, Colorado... | reverse complement strand
ACGCCCGCCCGGCGAAGAAGTACAGCCTGCGTCAACCGCTTGAGACCGTGGACGTTGCAAACGCCACCCTGACACCGGCCGAGAAGAACGCGCTGATCTCCGCCCGCATCACCCGCTAATCCCCCCTTCCCCCGCACCCCCAACCCCCAATCGGAACGAAGGCGGCCTTGAGAAGGCGTCTACCGTGCCCGTGGTGCCATCTGAAACGCAGAAACGCAGAATCACCCTACCGCAGTAACCGGACGCGCCACAGGCCACCGTGCGAACGGGCAACGTGCACGCGTATGTGCGCACGGGGAATCTGATCGCGCGCACAAGAAATGATGATAGGGACACGCAAGAAACCGGCCAGCAGCGCGGCTTTCCGGAGATTTGACGCACCTGCCAGCCTATGCGGTATCCTATATATAGAGAAGAAAGAAAAAGAATTGATTTTTTTTTTTGCATAGTAAAAGAAAGCAGAGGGAGTCGTAGGTGAGGCAAAAGTTCGTACGCGCGGCCAGCAGAGCGGCTTTGCGAGGCCTCCCTAACCCGTATGTGCGCACGATCCTATTACCCGCGCGCACATGCACGCGACGCGCGCTATGCCAGAAAGCGCGAAAAGTCACTGTCATTGCTAGTTTTCGCATGGACATAGTTCATTCTCTCGGTACCGGTAACAAAATGATTTTCACCGTTTTTGCTGTCATTTTCATTTTCTCTCACTTTTTTGCAAAAATATCTTGACAACCCCTTTTTTATCGGCTACAACTTGCAGTGATGCGGGTTTCCCGCGCAAAGGAGGTTGACAAAATGAACGACGAAATCAGAAGTGCAATGGAGCAGGTACGTGAGGAGCTCGACGCATTCATCGTTTCGCTCTCGGATACCAAGACCGAGCGACGGGCGATCCGACAGGCGATCATCGGCGGGAACGCGATCACCAATGTGATCGAGTCCTACCACGGATCGGAGTGGGCGGACAAGATCGGCTCCGAGATGAGCCAGCAGATCGTTAATGACCTGGCCAGGCGTGAGGCGTGGCTGGACCGCGAGATCGCGCGCTTCAAGGACGCGATCAAGGTCCGGACTGCGAACCTCACCAAGTACGAGGCCATGGAAGAGGCGGAAAAACAGGATGCGTGAACGTGAGGAATCCCCCAAGGAAAAAACCTGGCGGCTGTGGATGGAGGGCTTGACCCTGGACGAGATCGCCACCGAGCGCCACAGCAAACGCGAGGTGATCGCAGCGATGATCGCGCATACCATCATCACCGAGTTCGGCGATTGGGAGACGATCCGCGGTGAGAAACGGCTCCGCATGTGGGGCGCTGCGATGGCCTACCGTGTCCGGGGATTGCTCAAAACGGGCCACGACGAACTGTACATCACCCGGGCGTGCAACATCACGATCCACGTATTCCGGGCGCTCCGTGTGCACATAGCCGGGACCTGGCACCGGCCACGGGGACCGCAGATCCGAGGGCGGAGACTGGCCATGCTGGAGGCGTGTCACCGGGGTCATGTCCGGGCGGCGATTGCAGCACGGGCGTGTGACGTGTCGAGATCGGCCGCTGAATCGGTGTACCGCAGGATCGAGGCTGGGAAGGCGCTCGACCTAGGGGGCTACTGCTACATCTATCACAACGATGGGACGGGACTAGAGGAGATCGAATCATGCGGACAATAATCAGCGTTACCCAGCGAGAGCCTAAAAAGTGCGAAAAATGCCAGAATCCGATCAGCGGACTCGGGTGGTACGTGATCTGGGAATTTTCAGATCTCACGGGGCACAACTTTTTTGAGATCGTTTGCGATGAATGCGCGGAGGAAGCGCGCCGGGAGATCGGAATCCAAACTGATCCGGTTTTTATCCGCAACGTGCCGGGTGTGCTCATCGAGGAGATCGCCAATGAAAAATAACCGCACTCACAGAACCCCCAAAGCCGAGGCCACCGAACGCGCAGCCGAGGCCGTGGCCATCGCCGACGACACCGCAGTGGTAGAGGACGACGCGGCACGCGAACGAGCGCAACAGGCGGCACGGGAGGCGGCTTCTGAAGCCAAAGCCACGCGCGAATCGGAACGGATCCACCGGTTGAAGATCGAGGTCAACACCATCATCGACACCCGGGAACGCGCACTCCGGATCGTCGAAAAAGTCGTGTCCGATTTTCCGGGCACGGTGATTGACGAGGACGCGATCCTGTGTACTGTGGAGTACCACGGGATCCCGCGTGAGGACGCGCGGATCGTACTCGACAACGACGGCGGCCGGTGGGGCCGTTGGAACGCGGAAGACGGAACAAGGTTTGTGAAAAAGTATTGATATCATGGAACAAAACGGAGGTAGGAGAGAATGAAGTACGACGAATTAATCAACTTGGCAAAAACGGCGCTCTCGACCGGTAACGAGCGACTGGCCCTCGTGCGTGTGATCGAGGCCCTGGAGCAGATGCGCCCCCGCCGTATCACCGGCGAGGAATTCGGTAACGTCTGGGACCTGTGGCGACGTGGCGACAGCGTCGAGAAAATCGCCAGCAGCACGGGTTACACCGTCGCGAGGGTCACGACGATCACGCGCAAGTGCAAACGGTTGTACCCGCATGATCTCGCGTCGTATCGCGAGCGGAAGGGGAAGGTGACGCTGTGACCCCCGCGATCATCATTAGCCGGTACGCCGACACCGACATCAACAACCGCAGGCGCAACGTGCGTGAGGGGATCGCCCTCGCGAGGTGGGCGGCCGCGAATGGGTATTGCCCCATCGGGTGGTGGGACGACCTCGACACCATCGACCCGCCTTGCGACAGTGATCCGGCGGTGAGACAGGCGGCCTTGGAACGCAGCGCGACGAGGGCGCGGATGGTGGGTGTGGCCGGTGGTGTGGCCATCGTGCCGGGGTGGTATCAGGCGACAAGCGGAATGGAAAAAGACACCTACGCATACACCAAGGCGTGGGTGCGTCCCGGGTTCCGGATCATGACCGTAACCCTCGCCCAAATCGAACCCTACCTGCCGCGCGATTTGGCGGGGCAGGTACAGGCGGCGGTGGATGTGATCTCGAGCCCGTGCCATGACACTGATCAGTGTCTCGTGATGACGTGCGACGAATGCCGCCTGCGCATGATCGAGGATCACACCGGCGTCACGCCGACGGAGGTGACGCCGTGAAGCCGATGAACATCCCCACCAACACGACCTACGTCGACGCCGCCGAAGAGCGCCGGATACAGGCCTCCGCCGCACTGATCATGCTCAACCGTGGCAACATCAGCCCCCGATGGGTGGACGTGATGCCGCAGGTGATTGGTGATCCGTGGGCGGATCGTATCCATCGTCAGGCGCAGCGGACGACGCTCTACCCGCCGAAGGTGGCGTATGTGATGTCCGAAAGCGAGCGGTTGAGGCACCGCATCAACAACCGCGCCGCGTGGGGCAGGAAAAAACTGAAACTGATGGAGACGGCGGCCGAGAGGCGGGCCGAGAACGAGCGCATCCGGGCGGCGCAGCGGACCCCGGAACAACAGAAAAGGCATGATGACTACGTGGCGCGGAAGGCCGCGAAGGAGTAGGAAGATGAAGGAAATGATTGATACAGATGAGCATATCAGGAGACTCGAAAAGGTTCGGGACGTGGCCCTTGCGCGTGACCACTACAGCGCGATCCTCTGTGACGCCCTCCTCTCCGTGATGGAGCGCCTCGAGGCGATGGAGCAGCCGCCGAAAGTGGCGTGGGCGGAGAACGAGCCGCGGACCCGTGTCGAGTACGTCGGCACCGTGACGGCAACAACGGTCGCGGAGATCGAGCGCGCGGCGATGATCAAGGCGCTGCGGTGGAGCGCGAACAACGCCACATGCGGACATACCCTGTGCAGCGGGATGCGCGTGATCGCAGATGAAGTGCGTCGCCTCGAAAACGGGGGCGAAATGTGAGCCTCCTCGACTGCCCCTACGACGACGAGACCGGGCTGTGGGTTGTCCGCTCGGCGTGGATGCCTGCGACGTGTCAACGGTGCAAGGCGCGGCCGGTGACGGCGCTTGTCGAGCTGGGCGATCATAACGCCGATCTCGACATCACCCGCCACGTCTGTAAGGAATGCGCAATTTACTACATGGAATTACCGAAAAAGGAGACGACATGATCAATATCGTATTTGCAGCACAGGCATTTTTGAACGGCCACTACAACGCCCGCCTGACGCAGGACGGCCTCCCCGGCCCGCGGACCGAGACGGCCATGCGCGCGGCTACCTCATTTATCCGGCGCGGGGTCGCCGGGATGATCCCGCACGAGTGGGGCCAGGTCTCGACCTACGGCGGGCCGACCGATTACGGCGACCTGTACGAGGGGCAGGCGTTTTTCCCCATCGCGGACCCGGACGGAAGCGGCCCGAAGCCGGCGATGTACACGCCCCGGGACTACTACGAGCGGATCGTGCCGGACTCGCTGCGCGGGTATCTCAACCCTATCATGGGCACGCTCGACACGTGGCCGAAACTCAAGGGCAAATCGGTCGGGGTCTCGTATTTTCTGCGAGCCGACGAGCCGGGCGAGTACCTCAACGACGAACCGGTGTACTACTGCGCCGCGCGGGTGTCGGGCGATCTGCTGCGACGGGCTCGGGCGGGTGAACCTATCTACCTGCTGTTGTACAACCCGGCCATCGTTGAAAACGGCAAGGTGCGGTCCGTGCTGCTCCGGGTCATCGATTGGGGACCGACGGCCAAGTGGACCAAGGCGCTTGCCGAGGCGGCCGGGCGGCCCGAGATGGAGGGTAAGCCGTGGCGGTTCAAGCTCGACATCGCGCCGGGGGCGTACCGGGCGGCGGGGTTCAAGGCCAGGGCCGACTTCGGCTGGTGGGAGGTGCTGTGATGCTGCAATATTGCCTAACGTGTGATGGTACCATCCTCGAAGTCGACGACTACGAGCAGGTCTCGGCGGGGCTGCTGTGCTCCATCTGCCGCGACGACCTCGACGCCCACGAGCTCGCGGATCAGATCGCGCGGGACACACTGGATCAGATGCGACATGAGCGGGACGAGTACGCGGAGTTGCAGGAGGGAGGGCGATGAAACACGACCGATCCGAACTCTACGCAGGGATCGCGATCATCCTGCTCTACGTGGTGATGTCGGCGCTGTGGTTTTGGGGCGTGCTGTCGGCCGATGACGGGCAGCGGGCGTGCGAGATTGACGCGCCGATGGAGCAGGCGCATTGCAGGGGGCAAAAACATGAATAATTACATCGGCAAAGTTGACGCGGAGTGGGTGGATCCGAAGGTGGAGTTGCCGCCGGATGGGTGGGATGGATTGGTTAGGACCGAGGGCGATCCGGAGGCGCCGTACGGGTTTGCATACCTCGCGGGGAAGGCGCTTCGCCCGGTGATGCGGCACGTTTGTGCAGTCGCCTGGCTGCGCATCGGCGGCCCGAGCACGGCGATCCCGCGCATAACCGGGCGACATCCTGACGGATCCGACGCGCTCCAAGCCGGGCTCGTGGCCCTGGGGTATGACGGGCTCGTCGGCGACGACGAGTGCGCCTGCGACGGGTGCATTTCATGTGGCTGTGACCCGTCCGGGTGCTCCTGCGCGTACGAGCACAAATATCACCCGTCGCACTGCACAAATTGGTATGATCTGACTCCGTGCGATGGAGACTGCTGCGAGGTCTGCGGGAAATGGAAGCCCGAAGATGGCCATTTTCCTGACGCCGGGAAAAAGGTGACGCCATGAAGATTGAAACCGGCAAATATGAACGTCGCACGATGTGCCGTGGGTGCCATCGGAGGCGGCAAACGCTGATGACGTGGTCCCATGGATTGCAACCCGGCTTCGTGGTCCCGTATGGCGAACTCTGCGCGGAGTGTCGCGAAGAGTTGCAGAAAAAAGACGAGGTTCAATCATGACCGAAAAAACCAAACCATATCAACCGTTCACGTTCCTCGACCGCGATCCCGAGGCGGTAGGGGATCGCATGGCGCGGGAACTGAGCCGGGACGAGGCCGAGGCCGAGATCACCAGGGCGGAAACGTGGCTGCGGGACGTCAAGGAATGGCAAGCAGCGCGGCGATGGAGAAGGGAAGGAGACAAAGATGAGTAAACCAATCAACTGCCCTGCGTGCGGGGCGAGGATGGATGCGGGGTCGGCGGGTGATACTCCGTGGGTGCTCGCGTGGTTGCAGTGCTCTGAGTGCGGACTGCGCAGTGATCACTATGCGGCCGAGACGCGACGCGGCGCGGCGATCAAGGCCGGGCGCGCGATGCGTGCGATCTGCGAGGCGGTGGAGGTGCGGATCGCCGAACGTGACAACGCATCGTTTGCGCACGGCCTCCGGGAGGGGAGACGTAGTGCGGCCCGTGTGGCGTGGAAGCTGCTGCGTGACCGCAAACTGACCCGGCGACAAATCACCGAACGAATGATACAGGAGGCGGGGTTATGACCCTCTACGATAACCACCTGCATATCGTCAACCCGGCGACCACGCCGCCCGCATTGGCGGCCGGTCGCTTCGATCTGTCGCGCGCGGAAATGAGCATGGTGTTGTTCCTGTCTCGGTTCGTGGATTCGGACATGCTGCCGGACACGCTCGATGGCGCGCTTGAGGCCGTCGACGACGTGCTGAAGATGTACTCGTCGAAGTGGAAGCGGCTCCGGCTACTGCTCGCATTGTGGAACATGAGCATCGAGAAACAGGTCAAGTTGATCAGCCGCATGCTCAAAATGAACGGCGTCAGCGGGGGTAACATCCTGCTGATTCCGGGCACGCCTGAGGCGGCCATCTACGAGACCATCGGCGCGTGTGAGGGGACGCGGCTGCGGGTGTTCGTCCCGTGGATCCATGCCAACATCAAGGGCGTCGCCGGGATCAAACACTACCCCAGTTTGCAGGGCGGTGAGTGGGTGCAGTGCGCGGACACGGCGTGCGCGCTCGACCTGCCGGTGATCAGTCACTGCTCGCCTGGTGGGGTGCGGGCGTCGGGGATGTCGAAGGGCGCGGCCATCGCGCTGAATCAGCCGGGGAAGTTGCTGGAGATCGTCAGGGACCGCCCGATCCGGCTCTGCCTGGCGCACGGAGGCGGGGCGCGATGGGCCAAGCGCTTGGCGAGCAACCACTACCACGCCGACACCCTCGACTACATGATGCGCGAGGCGTGCCCACCGACTGAGTGGGGCGGCCGTCTCTTCATCGACACGGCGTTCCACGATGGGCAGGGCACGGATGCCTACCGGCGGGCGGTGATGGCCGCAGGGGCCCCGTGGAGGGTGCTGTGGGGGTCGGATTGGCCGCTTCACCTGTCGGGGTGGTCGTATCAGCAGGCGGCGGCGTGGGGGCGGGCGTATTGGGGCGATCAGGTGGCCGCGCAGGAAGAATTCGTAGGTGGAAAATGAAGTCAGGCTTTTCTTTTGTTTGGCGCAACTATGGACATTGGGACATTTACACAACAAGCGGCCCGCGCGCTTTTCGCATCCGGGGCGAGCCGGGCGACTACATTATTTTTGACGAACGTGATCGCTCTGCGCCTGAGCGCGGGTTTCGGACCGTTGCCGCGTGTGCGGCGTGGATCTGCGACCATCTCATGTGGGAAAATCTGCAACTTGTCGGATCAACCCCGGTCGTGATTGACGGCGACGGCAATCCACCTCCGAAGGTGGCCGCGCAGGCGGAGTTTACGGGAGGTGAGGGATGAAAACCATTAATGATCTCAACGAGGTGCGACTTGAGGCGGCCGCGCTCTGCGGCGACCTGACGCGACGGTCGGAGAAGTTTCAGCGGGACGGCGGTGATGCGGCAGGGATCGTGATGTACACCAACGCCATCTTGCACACCGGGACCACGGTGCAGTACGCGCGTGATCTCGGGGCGTGGGTGGAGTTGCGGGAGCGGATCGAGAAACTCATGCAGTACCATGATCTGTCATCGCAGTCCGTGGCGGCGCTCCGGGACGTGATCGATATCATGGACGATTTGGAGGATTGACCATGACCACCATTGAAATGATTGACAAAATCGCGGCCGTGGTGCCGCTCGGATCGCCGCAGTGGCACATGATGATGGACCTGCGCGCGCGGGTCGAGAGCGAGCGGGCGGCGTTGCAGGAGGCGGTGGAGGAGATCCACGCGTTCGCAGCCGAGCATGGGATCAGCTACGAGCGGGACGACATCGCGCATTGCGCGGACATCATCGCCGAAAAGACGGGGGTGCGGCATGATCCATTGTGAAAATTGCCTTGACACGATGCGGAGAATGGAGCCGAACTCCATTGACGCCATCGTGACCGATCCGCCATACGGTCTCAAATTTATGGGCAAGAAATGGGATCATGATGTGCCATCGGTCGAGATTTGGCGCGAGGCGTTGCGCATCCTGAAGCCCGGTGGGTATCTGCTCGCATTTGCAGGCACCCGGACGCAGCATAGGATGGCCTGCGCGATAGAAGATGCGGGGTTTGAGATCAGGGATATGATCGCTTGGGTGTATGGGTCCGGATTTCCGAAATCGCTGGACGTGTCAAAGGCGATTGACAAGGCGGCAGGAGCGGAAAGGGAAGTGATTGGACAAGGCATTCCGATGGGGAAATCACGCGGCGTATATGGTGATTTCGCAGAAAACGAATACCTTCTCACCGCACCCGCCACCGAAGCTGCGCGCCAATGGGATGGATGGGGCACGGCCTTGAAGCCAGCATTAGAGCCAATAACCATGGCACGTAAGCCTATAGTCGGCACCGTGGCCGCGAACGTGTTGAAGTGGGACACGGGGGGAATTAACCTGGATGGGTGTAGGATAGAGGGAGAACCGTGGACGCGCCCCGGCAGCAACGCGGTTTCGGGCGTCTATGGCGACTTCGCGAACGATTCAGCGCGTGAAAATTCAAAAGGTCGCTTCCCGGCCAACCTGATCCACGACGGCTCCGACGAGGTGACGCGGTTGATGCCGGACGACAACGCCCGGTTTTTCTATGTGCCTAAAGCCTCGGCCGCCGAACGTGAGATCGGACTCTCGGATCTGCTATTGAAAAGTGCGCCTGAATATTGCCTGCACAACAACGACGGCAAGAAGCGCGAACATCACGCGCGGCGCAACCATCACCCAACGGTCAAACCCATCGACCTCATGCGGTACCTATGCCGCCTCGTGACGCCTCCGGGCGGGCTCGTCTATGACCCGTTCACCGGCAGCGGCACGACGCTGATCGGCGCGAAGCTGGAGGGGCTGCAGTGGGTTGGGAGTGAGATGGATCCGGACTACGCGGAGATCGCGCGGTTGCGGGTGGCGAGCGTTACATTCATGGAGCAGATGCAGCTTTTCTAGCGGGCGAATAACCCCGCCGTCGTCGTCCCGGCCCGCTGTAAAAACCCGCCTACGATCTCAGTCTCCCGTTGCAATACCCACGTTTCCGGCTTCTCCGGCTCGTCGAGTTGTGCGGCTAGTTCCTTCGTTTTGTCGGTTCGATTCTCCCACTGTTTCGCCTTCGTCGGAGCGGTGATATTTGCAGCACTGATGCGGCCCGCTTCGAGTTCGCAGGACCACCCCGACGAGCCGATCTTGTGCGTCATCCGGTGGATCAAATACGTGCCTGTGTAGGTCCCCATCTCGTCAAGGTACACCACAGAACCGGCGGCGATGTCCACGCGCGGTAGCACCCCGAAGCCGATCTTGACGCCTTCGAGGTGGGCTTCAAGCGCGGCACTCCAACACGCCGAATCGAGGCCGAACCCGAGGTTGATCCCCGTGTTCACGCCACCGTCGTATGTCTCATCGGGGGCACTCCCACGCAACCGGTCGAGACGCGCAGAAATCGGCTGGTATCGGCGAAATTCCTTCTTGTCTGGCACGTTCCCGGAGTGCGTGATCTTTGGTGCACTCGTCATCTGCGACGGCTTGATCACCACGGTGCGCAAGCCGGGTCCCATGACAACGCGGGCCTCGTCTCCGAAGCGCTCCAATGTGATCCCGCCGAAGGCGAGCGGGATGAAGATCAGGTGTCCGTTTTGGAACTTGCACACGCGGCCGGTCTGCTTCGCGATGGTGTTCAAGAAGGCGAGGTCAGAGGTGTTCTTTTGCCGGATGATCGCGGCCTCTGCGGTGTCCTCTCCTTGCCACATGAGTTTCAGATCGTTACGCTGTGCGACGGCCGAAACGAGGGCGCGCAAGGTGACGTTGTAGTGGTTCGCGGTGCGTTTTTTTCGGAGTTGCGATCCGTTTTTTCTCGCATCCTGATTTTTCGCCGATTGGGTGGTTTCAGAAAGCGCGCGAATCGAGGCACTACCTGGAAACGTAGTGATGTCCCACGAGTCCACGAAAAAATCAGGCACCTTGAGAAGCAGGCCGTCCAGGCGGGCTTCGAATCGGATGCGGTCGTTTTTCTTCGGCACCCAACCGGAGATCCACTTGTGCTGCGGGTCGGCAATCTGAACCGAGACTTCATCGAGCGCGCCGGTCAAGTTGTCCGTAAAAGTGACTTCCTGAATTGAGCCGGGCCACAATTCGAACTCGTCATAAAAGACAATGATATCAAGCACTTGCACGCCTCCAAGGCGGAAGGTTAACATCCGCGATCTGCTGCGTGGTGAGCGTCGGAATTGTGAGCGTGACTTGCCGCGTGAGGATGTCCGCAACCTTGATCATGTCCCGGACTTCATCAATGTTTTCATCAATGATTTCATAAATATGCGACGGGTCGCCGTTGAACATCAACTCAGAGACTTGATCCCATCGGAGGCCCGCTTCAAACGTCATTGTCAATCCCATGGTTCCTCGCTTTTCCGCGCTTCCGTGTCCACGTATTCGCGCAATTCGAGAGTAAAATCAACGCACTCCAGGCCGCCCGTTTTTGTGAGCACCCGGCGCGCAATCGAGATCTTGCGGATCGTAACCTTCGAGATGTACCCGTCGCCGGTGAAAAACGGAACCGGCTTCATGGCGTTCGCAACCTCGAAAAGACGATCCACTTCGGCAGGCACGTTGCACACGGAAGCGTCGAAGGTTCCGGCGATCTCGTGCGTGGCCAGCTCCGGGGAAATGGCCTGTGACGCGGCTTTCCCGTTGATGCGGGCCACGTCCTGCCAATTCCACTCGGTGTCGGTAGTCCACGAGGTTGGCGTCTTGAGGCGCTCGAAAACGATGGTTCCGATTTGGCAGAGCATCCTAGTCCTCCATTTTCGTGCGGGCCTGATTCTGCTTGGCCGTTTTCATCTGCGTTTCGAGATTGGGCTTCAGGGTGCCCCACGCCTTTTTGGCAAAGTCGGCTCCGTCTGTGGCGTTGATCGTCATGCCGGACATGTCCACGGAAAAGGCCTGCGGTGCGTTTGAAACGACGGTGTTTGCGCCCAATTGAGGGATGATCCCTTCGAGCAGATTCACCTTGCCACCGCCAAAGCCGAGCTTGTCCTGCACCCATTCCAGGGCACCGGTCACGCCGTCCGTAATGCCGTTGCCGAGCTCGACGGCGATCTGTTTGCCGATGTTGTAGAACCATTTCGCAACCCCTGCGAGCCAATTACCGACGGTCACGAAGGCACGTCCGATGGGTGCGAGGAACCACTCATAAACCGCACTGCCGGCCGATTTGATCGCGTCCTTCACGGTGTCCCAATGCTTCACCATCTTGGTCAGGCCGTAGATGATGAGCGGGATCCCGACGAGCAAGATCCCGACCGGTGAAAATAGAAATGAAACCAACGGCGTGAGCGCCATCATGATGAACCGCATGGCGATCAGCGCCTTGTGAGCGAGCCACAGGAACGCGGCCCAAGCCCGCGTGGCAAGGCCCGCAAACCAAATTGCCGCGCCTGCGCCCCATGCGAGACCAGCGATGATTCCGATCAGGGAGATGACGCCGATCAGGGCATTGCGCAACATCTTGGACGCCCGCGCGGCGTCTGAAATTTTCTTAATGAAATCAACGAACCCTCCCATAACTGCGTTTAGAGATCCCAAAAGTGGTATACCAATTTCAATGGCCAAACCCTTGAATTTCTCTCGCATCTTCGCGGTCTCTTCGCTCGTCGTTTTTCCCATGTTCTTGATCGTCATGTCGAGGAAATTTGTGTTCTCTTTCATTGATTTCATGGAGTTATTGTATACCTCCATGCCGTTTGCAGAGGTGACGTTCAGGATCGCATTGAATGCCTCTGCATCGGCAAACAACTTACCAATGGCTGCGGATTGTTCCGCTTCAGTTTTGTACCTGCGCTTGGTTGCAGCAAGTACCATTTCCATGGATTTCCGGAAGCCCATTTGCTTCATGGTTCCACTGTCGAGATTGATCCCAAGCTCCTTGAGTTGAGTTGTGTACATCTGCGTCGGCTTCATCACCGCACGGAAAATGCCACTCATGCCGGTTACAGACTCTTCGATTTTCCCGGTCTGCGTGAGGGACGCGACGATTGACAAAGCCTCCTCAGCACTCACTCCTGCGTTTTTCGCCTGCTGTGCAACGCGGCCGAAATTCTGTGCAATTTCGCCAATATCCGTACCGCCAAATTTCTGCGCCTGTGCGAGTAGTCCGCCCATCTGCTCAGGGTCGATTTCTTTCCACACATTCCGGAGCATCGCGAGGGTCTTGGTAGTGACTGCAACCGTGGTAGTACCGGCCTTTGCGGTCTTCAACGAGGCCGCAATGAATGCGTTCAGATCGGCCTCTGGAACGTTGCGCGAGAGGGCGTCATACTGAGCCGCTGCGATGTCCTCAATCTTCTGACCGGTGCGCGCGGCTTCTGCGATGGCCTGCTTGCCGTAGATTTCCATCGCCTCCTTGGTGGTGCGGCCCGTGATCGTAGAAATGCGGGCCATGGAATCCTCGAAAGACGATGCAAATTTTGTGACTCCGAGGATACCCCCGCCAATCATCGCGAGCGGCATGGTTGCGGACCGCATCAGTTCCTTGCCTGCGGTTTGCATGGACTTCCCGAGGGCGTTCATGTTTCGGCTTGCGGATAGCGCTTTGACTTCGAGCTTTTGCAACCCCGCAACCGCAGCACTGATCGGTGCCGTCATCTGATTACTTGCCTTCAGGATCATGGAAATAGTGAATGATTTCGCCATTATTCAACCTGTACCTTGGTAGCGAGCGAACCCGGAAGCGCTGCGATGAAATCGGTGTACGGGGTCACTTCGGTTGGTGCCGACGTGGGGCCGCCAGGTGAAGGATGCGTGTGGTACACAATCGCGGAGGCGAAGTTTTCCAACGCCGCCTTGAGAGTGTTGCCCTTGATCGTCGGCTCCGTGGTGCCACCGGCTTGGATGCCTGCGGAGGTAATCGTGATCGCCATCCCGAACAATTCAACGGTCACCGCTTCCGCTGCTGATGGTGCTGCGTTGCTCTCGTCGTAGAACGCGCCCAGGATGGCCCCTGAGACGTCGCCGTACTCCAGGTACACCACTCGTGCACCGAGCACCGGCGGAGGCCAATGCACGCGGTTTTCTCCTGCGATGGGGTACACGACCGGCATCCAATCGGTTTCAGAACCGTCTTCGAGGTTCCGGCAGCGCGCCTTGAAACCAGAAACTTCAATAATTTCACCGTAGTTCATGTTGACACCCCGCGCGTTTTGCGCTACCTATACATATAGGGCAAGTCGCCCGGGAGTGCAAGCGATATGGCACCTGAAATCTTCTGCTCAAACCATCCCGAAGTCTTGCGCTCTCGTGAACAATTCGACAAGGAAATCAAACAGTTACTCGAAAAAACAGCGGGCCTTGAGGCGAACATGATGCACGTGATCGCTGCGCTTGGCCGCCTCGAAAAGAACCTTGAGAGCCGCTTTGAGAAAGTCGAAAAAGAACAGGAATTTCAACGAGTTGAGGACAGCAAGCGGGACAAAGAGACGGCCGTGATATCCACAAAAACCAACCTGTTTTGGACGTTCCTGATCGACAAAAACGGGATCGTGATCCTCGGGATCGTGGCCTATCTCGTGCTCGGGAAGGCGTGGTGACCATGGACTCCGAACTCATCATCTTCGCGGCCGTGATCCTGATCGTGGCCGTGGTTGCGGTATGGCGAGATCCGCGATCCGCAGGCCAGGTCATCAAAGACATTTTCACTCAGTTCTCGAAACGAGAAAAACCCAATGATATCAACAGAGATGACGAAGACGATCCGCGTGATTGAGTGCGAGGTTTACAGCCGCGTCTGTGGGTATTTCCGGCCCACAAACGGATGGAACCCCGGCAAAAAAGCGGAATTCGCCGAACGGAAATTCACGAAATTTCATAATAATTTCAACAAACTAGAAAAAAAGTGAAAAAACTTTGTAAAAGTGTTTGACAAATGATCTCGACTGAGGCATAAAAAGGGTGTGGACAGACGACCGGCGGCGGTACCGACGGAGGGAGACCACGATGACGACTCGCAACGAAAAAACCCAGATCAGAAACTACGTTCTCAGCTACTACTCCGACCGCTACCCCCGGAACGCTCGCATCACGGCCAACGGGGCGGTGTTCGCTCGCGTGCAGACCGAGGCCCGGACGCTCGATTCCGAGGTCATTTTCTGTGGATGGGACGCCGACATCCTCCGCGAAATCCGCGCCATCGAGTCCGAGGAGGCCGAGGAGGCCGAATACCGCCGCAACCACGCCTAGTACCCCGCCACACCCGCGCCGCCCTCACAGTCCGGCGGCGTGGGTACTGCGCGGTTGACTACCGTGCAAAACGTCTGATCCACGTACGGATCGTGCCGATCATTGCAGGCCTTGACAGCCGTGCGGCATCCCTACGGGATGCGGACTCGTCATCCGGGATTGGCACAATGGCGGGATGCTCGTCGATGCTAACCACCCGCCGCCCGCGCGAAACGGGTGCGACCGATCCACGCGACCCCGGAGCGCTGCGACGAGCACCGGGGCAAACGGATCACAGATTATCTCAAGGAGTGAGAGGAGTGGATATGGACACGAACACATTTACCGCTGATTTTTTGGCCCGCGCCGGCATGACCGAGGCCGAGGCCCGGGCGACGCTGATCGATTGCACGGACTGTGAGGACTGCGTGGACTGCGTGGGCTGCGCGGGCTGCGGGGGCTGCACGGACTGCAGGGGTTGCACGGACTGCAGGGGTTGCACGTACTGCACGTACTGCACGTACTGCGGGGGCTGCACGGACTGCACGTACTGCACGGACTGCAGGAGCTGCACGGACTGCACGTACTGCACGGACTGCGTGGGCTGCAGGAGCTGCACGGACTGCACGGGCTGCGTGGGCTGCAGGGGTTGCACGTACTGCAGGGGCTGCACGGACTGCAGGAGCTGCACGGACTGCAGGAGCTGCACGGACTGCACGTACTGCACGGGCTGCAGGAGCTGCACGGGCTGCAGGAGCTGCACGTACTGCACGGGCTGCACGGACTGCACGTACTGCACGGGCTGCAGGAGCTGCACGGACTGCACCGGCCGGTAATTCTGCCGGTCGGGGTCTCCCTAATTTGGAGGATGGATATGGACACGAACACATTTACCGCTGATTTTTTGGCCCGCGCCGGCATGACCGAGGCCGAGGCCCGGGCGACGCTGATCGATTGCACGGACTGTGAGGACTGCGTGGACTGCGCGGGCTGCGCGGGCTGCGGGGGCTGCACGGACTGCACGTACTGCACGGACTGCAGGAGCTGCACGGGCTGCGTGGGCTGCACGTACTGCGCGGGCTGCGGGGGCTGCACGGACTGCACGTACTGCACGGACTGCAGGAGCTGCACGGACTGCACGGGCTGCGTGGGCTGCACGGACTGCACGTACTGCACGGACTGCGTGGGCTGCAGGAGCTGCACGGACTGCACGGGCTGCGTGGGCTGCAGGGGTTGCACGTACTGCAGGGGTTGCACGTACTGCAGGAGCTGCAGGAGCTGCACGGACTGCAGGGGTTGCACGTACTGCAGGGGCTGCACGGACTGCAGGAGCTGCAGGAGCTGCACGTACTGCAGGGGTTGCACGGACTGCACGGGCTGCCTGAACATCAAAAAGTAACTCGCCCGACCGGGGCGTTTCCGGGCCGGGATTTTCCGGCCTCGGGTTTTTATAGGAGGATGATCATGACCAAAAACGATCTCGCGAAACTGGAACAGGCCGCATACGACCGGATGCAAAACGCGCAAACCGTACTCGACGCGGCCCGTGCCGTCGTCGATGACAAGGCGAAATTGATCAATGAAATCATGATCCGCGAGGAAGCGGCGAACGAGTGGAAGCTTGCGTGGAAACGCCTGTGGATGGTCACGTGGCGTAACGGAGTCGTGATCGACGAGGTGCGACCGTGATCCGCGTTGAACTCTACAACCTCAGATCGTCGCCACGAGCACGCCTGACCATCATCACAGGTGACCGATCCGTGTGCACCTCTGCACCCGTGCGGCCGTGGCTGCGCCTATCCGGATGGTGGTTTTTGCACTCCCGGAAAAACGTACAAGCGGCATGTCGAAAAAGTGACGTGATCGTGCCTTCGGATGACGAGATCCACGCGGCGATTGAGGAGGCCTGGAATGCTCTATAGCGCGTCCTCTTGGCTCGACCGGTGCATCTGCCCGTATGCTCACAACATGCGGCACGTGAAGCGCCTGGTGAAGCGCGCGGAACTCGCCAAGGCTCTTGAGTATGGCAAGGCCTGGCACCGCTTCACCAACTCGTTTCTCTCCGATGGCGAGATCGGCGAAGTGCCCGAAATCATGGAAATTTTCTGGCATTGGCACGATCACAACTTCCGAAACTATCCGGAGATCTTCGACCACGAAGAACACGGTAAAGCCGCCTTCGGTGAAGTCCTCTACGTGATCGATCTCAAGGGCAAGTTGTCCTTGAAATCATTGGACAAGTTGCCGACTTCCGCACGTTGCGGTGTAATCGACACGCTCGTTTTCGACGGCGCGCAATGGTGGATCATTGAACGAAAAACGACGAGCTCAACCGGTGCAACGTGGGGCATGTACGCCCATGGGATTCAGTATGCCGGGTATGTCGCAGTAGCCGACGAGCTGCAACGTCTGACGGGATTCCCCGCGCGCATCGTTTACGACGTGGTGCGGAAGGCGTCACCGAAGGACATTAAAGGCCTCGTGTGCAAATGCCACGGCGACAACGCAGCGTGTCCGAAGTGCTTCGGAACCAACGTCACCGGGGCCTCCGTGGCTGTCACAGATTCCACGGTCGAGAAGGTCAACGAGTTCGCGGCGAAGTATCCCCACGTGGATACCCATGAAATCATGGAAAGAATCGTTGAAGGCGGCGAACGGTTCAACTGGTGGTTCGAGGACACGCCAGAGGATCGCGAACGTGCCCGCCGCGTCAACGTGCACCTGTACCGGGCCATGCGTGCGACGCGCAACAGCACGATCCGCACGTTCGCAAACTGCGGTGACTGCCAGTTCCGCACGGCCTGCGAGGACGAGCGCCTCACCGAGTTTGCGCTCATCGAAGATCCGGAAATCGACCCCACGAAACCAACGCGGTTGCCTGCGGAATGCGCCTTCACGGATCTGCATCCATGGAGCGTCGGAGACGTGCTCACCAAGTTTTTCAACGTCGCGAAGAAGCGCGGAAAGGTTTTGAAATCATGAGTGTTTTTGGGCAATACGTTTACAAGAGACAATCAACACCACAACTGAAGATGATCCTTTGCGCCTCGTCCGGCCTCGGGAAAACCTTCCTCATGTCCAACGCTCCCAAGTTGAAGATACTCGGGATCATATTCGAGAAGCAGGCAAAAAACACCATTGCCGAAGTGGAAATGATGTACGGGTTTCATCCCGAAAGTGAGTTCATTTTTGTGCCGTCCCTGAAGGAGTGGGAACTCAAGATCAAGCCGCAGGTGAAAGCCAACGCCCACAAGTTTCACCTTGTGTTTTGCGACTCGCTTGATCGCTTCGATGAACTGGTTTCTTCCGACGTCGCGAAGGCCACCAATCCGAACCTCACGACCACCAAACAAGTGAGCGGAGATTGGGGTGTTTCCGCTTCTACGCGTGATGGAAAACTTAATGAAATGGTTTTGTTTTTGCAGGATCTACCGGTTCACGTGATCGCATCCGTGCACCCGTCCGAATCGAAGGACAAGAGCAAGAAGGGGATCCTGGAATTCCGCTTCGAGGGCAAGGAAATGCCCGACAAGACCATGGAGAAATTCAACGCCGTGGGATGGCTCGAAACCGTCGAAGAGGACGAGAAACTCGTGCGGCAAATCCGCTTCTGGGGCGACTCGGATCGCGCCATGAAAAAGCCCCTGGCCTTCAACGACGTGGAACCGGCCGATCTCTTCCGGCTGCTGTCTACCTACATCGCGTTTTACAAGTCGAAAGTCACCGAACAACCGCAGAACGAACAACCCTCAACCGATGAAAAACAGGAGTAAAATCAATGTCATTCAATCTCTCTGAGCACTTCTCCAAACGCTTCGACCCGTTCACGGCTCACCTCGTCAAGATCACCAAGATCGAGGCCGACGAATGGCCCGATGGGACGACCTATATCGCATACACATTCACGTCCGAAAAGCATCCTGGTACGCGGCACGTTGAGAAGATCACCTGCGATGTAAAAAACGGGTGGCTGTTTGCTCGTTTGTACGACGCAGCTGGGTACAACCTCGGAGAAAAAAAGTTCGTCTTGACCAACCTGACGGACCCGAAGGAACACAGCAAATACCTTCTCAACAAAACCCTTCATTGTGGTTTCGACACCAACAAAAACGGCTACATCCGCGTAGCTGCGATGGTGCGCAAAGACGAGTCCCTGGACGCGTGGTTGAGTGCTCACGTCCAGCAGCGGATCGCCGAGCCGACGCCGGAAACCGAGGCCGAGCAGAACGCGGAACTGGACGCCGTTTTCGGTGCCCCAGAACCCACCGCGCGCGAACCGGGGGAGATGGCGCACCCGGACGAGGAGATCCCGTTCTAGACACACGACGGCACCGGCCCGCCGTGCGTGATCGTGCGGCGGGTCCGTGGCAGGCGTGGCGCGGCGGGGCTTGGCGCGGCGGGGCACGGCGCGGCTTGGCGCGGCAAGGCACGGCGCGGCTTGGCGCGGCAAGGCACGGCGCGGCAGGCGTGGCGGGGCACGGCGCGGCTTGGCGTGGCCAGGCGCGGCGCGGCAGGCGTGGCCAGGCGCGGCGCGGCATGGCCCGGCTTGGCACGGTAACAATGTTCCGCATAGCGCGGACAGAAGGAAGGAAACATCATGAAAAAGGCTAATGAAATCGAACAAGTACAGGTGAAGGCCCCGAACATCAAGCGCATCGAATTTGCGATCAATGGCACGGCTCCCTATGTGCAGTTGCGCTTCTCGGAGAAGTCCATCAACACCATGAAAGACAAGATGGCCGCCGGGACCGTCGCGAAGGGCAAGAAGATTCGCGAGGCTCGCGACTTCAACGCCGATTACGAGGGAGCGAAGCATCTGTCCACCGAGGGGTGGAACGGCGTTCCGGCCTCCGCGTTCCGGGCTGCGCTGATCGATGCGTGCCGCCTCGTCGGCTTCAAAATGACCATGGCAAAAATGTCCGTGTTCATCCTCCCGGACGGGTTCGACGTGGTTGACGGAACGCCCCTCGTACGCATCGAGGGCACGCCGGAGATGTGCCAGCACCACGTTCGCAACGCCACGGGCGTGGCGGACATCCGCATCCGCAGCATGTGGCGGACCTGGACGGTGAATTTGCATGTGTCCTACGACGCGGATCAGTTCACGGTGCAGGACGTGACCAACCTCCTCGCCCGCGTTGGTCAGCAGGTCGGGATCGGCGAAGGCCGCCCGTTTTCGAAAAACTCCGTGGGCATGGGGTGGGGCACGTTTGACGTGCTGTAGTCATCGCAGGTTCGGCTAGGCTTGCGAAGGCTTGGCAACGCAGGCCAGGCGTGGCCAGGCGTGGCTCGGCCAGGCAGGCGGGGCTCGGCGTGGCGCGGCGTGGCTCGGCCAGGCAGGGCATGGCAGGCATGGATCAGCACGCAAGGCGCGTGCGGAAGGGAAAATGAGATGAACAAACAGTTGAAAAAACGGATTGAAAACCAGGAGTACAAATTCAGGATCATGTTTCGCGAGAAGACGGACATCATCCCGGCCACGGCGGCGGATGTGTTGCGGGCCATCGCAAACGAGAACGACGGCGAACTGAAGGCCGAAGCCGTACTCGACGCGGCCCGGCCGGAGAAGTCCGCAATCCACAAATGGTTCGAGTGGGATGATGAAGTTGCCGGTGAGGCCTTCCGCCTGTGGCAGGCTCGTGATCTCGTCAAATCCGTCCGGGTGATCCGGGATAACAAACCCGAGGAGCCGGTGTTCGTGCATGTCAATCACGGGCGCACGGGGCACTACATCGAGGCGGCTCGAATCGTGCACACCGTGGACGAGTGGGAGGCCGCGAAACGTGAGGTACAGGCGCACATTGCGCGTGCGCTCGCCAGCATCGAGGACCTGCGCCGGATCGCCAAAAACCACGGGCGCGAAACCGAAGCGGCCGAACTCGTTCGGGCACTCACGAGCGTCTTCTAGGCAGGCCGGGCAGGGCCTGGCTGGGCTCGGCGCGGCGTGGCATGGCATGGCAGGCGAGGCAGGGCGGGGCTTGGCGCGGCACGGCTCGGCGCGGCGTGGCAAGGCAGGCGTGGTACCCCGGTGGTCAATGACGGCCACCGGGTGAAAGGGAAATCAATGATCCACCTACTCGGTATCGAGAAACAACCGCTGCAATGCAGCAAACGGAGTTGAAAATGAAGAAAGAATTTCTGAACAACAAGCGCGAAGCAATCGAAAACGAGATCAAGATCTACGAAGAGAACCGCCCGAAGTCCGATGAGATCAAGAAGCTCGAATTGTGGAAGGCCGTTTTTTCTGCGGGGAAAGAGATCGACGAACATCTGTACGCAGAAAATGAAAAACAACTCGAATACGCAAGGGCCTACATGCGCCAAAACGGGGATACGAAAATCGGGAAACACATCAATCATGTCCTGTTGATGGAAAGGGCCAACTACTTCAAAAAATCGGCAGAGCATAACGCCACGAAGCTTTTGGAGATCGAGAAGGATCTCACCAAACTCACCGGCGGAGTCACTCCGTGATCCACTTCCTAGGTATCGACGACGCCACCGCATCCGGGCACGCGCTCCTCTCTGCGGAGAGGGGCGCGGAGCCGCTTATCGTGGCCTCTGGCGTGTTGCACCTGTCGTCAAGGGAATCGTACTCCCGGCAGATCTACCGCGTCTTGCGTGGCCTGCCAGTGGCCCCCAATCATGCGGCTGTCGAAATGCCGGTCCCGTACTACGAGGACGGGCACCTTCGGAACTTCAAAGGCTTCTTGACGCAGTGCGGGATCTTCGCACTGTGGACGGATGCGATCTTCGAGGTCTACAAGATCCGGCCCGAGATCGTAGCCCCGTCGAAGTGGCAATCACCGTTGCACAAGGGCGCTTTCGGAGAGTCCACGAAGTCGAAAAGTTTCAACTTCTGCCTGCGTAAATGGGGCCACCGGCCCGAAGATGACAACGAGGCCGACGCGCTGTGCATTGCTTTTTGGTTGCATACCCGCTATAGTTTCGTCCCGGCGATTGACCCGAAGGATCCCAAGGCGGGGACCCTGCGAGCCCTGGCCGCAAACATCGCGCGGAACGGCGGCGATCCGATGATGTTTCAAATCTTGGAGGAGAGGAGAAAGAAAAAATGAATGATATCAACACAAAGGAAACAGTAGAACAGAGGCGCGAGCGCAAGGCCCGTGAGTATCGCGACTACCTCGAAAAAAACCGGGAGAAAGAGATCCAACGGAAACGCGACTACCGCGCCCGGAAGAAGGCAGAAAAGGAAGGTCCGCGTCAGGCTCACGAGAAGGTCGAAACGATCATAATTGGACTGACTGCTGCACAACTCCGGCCGATGGTTGACGACGCGAAGAAGGCGGCTCAGCAGGCGTATCGCGACCTTCAATCGCGAGCGCACCGAGTCGCCCGCAACAGCACCGCAGACGCGCCATACCAGACCCGCTACAAGGCCGAATGGGATCGCGGATTTCCTGCGTTGCAGGCGGCTCGCGAGAAGCGCGACCAACTCATGGCCGCGTGGAAATCGGCAGTGGAACGCGAGAAGGCGGCGCGCCATGCGAAGTAATTTCAGAGACGTTGTCAACCGCGTCGGGTTCTACTCGGCCGAGGTCGTGAGTCCTCCCGGCGCGGTGATCTTCCATTTTCACGCCTGGAAACCGGAGGTCGAAGCGGTGCCCGTGTCCGGCCCGGGAACGGAGCCTTTTCGAATCGGCATTGATAAACTCTTGAACGTGCGGTACATCCACAGTTTCATGAAATCATTACCAAAATCGGAGTAGCCACATGCGACAAAACCGCACTTACGCGCCGCAATCGGCCTCCGCATCGGTACGCGCGAGCGAACCCGGAAAAGTCGAGCAGCATACCGAGATGGAGGCCTTCGCTCTTGAGGTCGACGGCTGCCGTACCTGGTGGAGCGACGGCAAGAAGTCCGGGAACCTGTGGATCTACAACGTCGATTCGGGCCTGTGGTCCTCCGATGGGTGGACACTGCTCCGCAACATGTACGGCACCCGCTACGCCGAAAACACCACCGACGAGAAGGGCCGCAAGGCCAACTATGCGAAGGCATTACAAGAATTCGAGGTTTACTTCATGACCCGTCAAACCGATCACGAGGAGGAGTTCCCGATAGGTCCGGACAACCTGATCCCGTTCAAAAACGGGGTCTACGATCTCGACCAAAAGCGCCTGATCGAGTACCTCCCGGAGCACTACTTTACTTCTAAATTGCCTTGGGATTTCAACGAGAAAGCGAAGTGTGATTGGTTCCTTCGCCTGTTCGGGGAGTGGGTCCGGAGCCCGCAAGAATTGATCGACATGCTCGGGTTGTGTCTCTACCGGCGGATGCCGTTGCAGAAGATCTTTATGCTCCTTGGCTCCGGCAACAACGGAAAGACGATGGCCCTGCAAATCCTCACGCGGGCCTTAGGTGATGCGAACGTTTCGACTCTTCCGATCCATCAGTTCGGGGAACGGTTCGCGGAGATCTCCTTGTACCACAAGCTCGCGAATATCGTTGATGAATTAGCCCCCGATGCGATCCGAGACGCGGGCGTTTTGAAGCGGGTGACCGGTGAGTCTCCGGTGAGCGCAGATGTGAAGCACAGGGCGCGGATCACGTTCACCTCCTACGCAACTCAGATCGTCGCAATGAACCAACTCCCACCGACGAACGACAAGAGCGATGCCTTCTATCGGCGCGTGCACCTGATTGATTTTCCGTTCAAGATCCCAGCCGAGAAAATTGATCGCCAACTCTCGACGAAACTTGCCGCCGAAACCGAGAATTACGAGGGGCTCTTGTACCTCGCAATTCAGGCCCTGGACAAGGCCCGCTCCAACAATTGGGTGTTCGATGGCGTGCGGCCTCGGAGCGTCGAAGAAATCCGGCTGGAGTACTCCCACAAATCGGACACCGTTGATTTCCTCCTGGAGAACTTTTGCGAGGGCGAGGAAGGCGAACACGTCGCCCATGCGTCAATTGTCCTGTGGGTCAATCGAATGCGCAAGGCGACGGCGCTAGACCCCCTCACGCCGTGGTTTATCCGGTCCCGGATGGAGGCGGCCGGATACGACCGGGAGCGGATCAAAATCGGGAATGACTTTCAATTCGCATGGCTGAATTTGAGCATCGACATAATCAGATTGAACGAATGGTTCGCGATCAACGAGCCACCGAAGACTGTTGAAATTACAGGTGAAATTCAGGACTGGATCGACTCTGCAAACACCATCGAGCTGCGAGTCTTGAAGGCGGTCTACTCTGGGATCACAAGCAACTCGAAAATCTCACTTGCCTGCGATCTCAATGAGAGCGAGACGCGCGCCGTCTTGCGCAGCCTGGGCACAATCCGGATGATCTCTACCACGGCCGATGGGGCCTGCCAGGTGACCGACCGCGCGCGCCGGGCGATGGTAGAGGCCGCCCTGAAAGGACGTTGATCATGTACTCAGTTTTTCGACCAAACTTACCGACCGAACTTCTTCCGGAGTTCATCGTGTTCGCGCTGTGGGAACACGAGAAGTTGACGATGTCGCAACTCTGCGGAATCATTCCGCAAATCGAAAAGCCATGGATCGTGAAGGTGATTCAAGACCTCCGGGATCACCGCATGATCGACCGCTCCGAAAATCACCTGATCTTGACCGACGACGGGCGCGGACACCGGGAGACGATGCACGTTCCGCAGTGGTACTATGACAAAGACGAGGATCACTTGTGGCACCCGGTATGGGACAACCTCGACGGCTTGAATTTGGCTGCACACATGAGCCCGATTGAACTCCGCATTGTCCATGGGTTCAAGCGCCCGTTCCGAACCTCGGAAGCCTCTGAAATCATTCAATTTTCATCGTTTCAAATTCTGATCGGACTTGAACAGTGCGGGTATCTGCGAAGATCCTAGGTCGGGATCAGGTCGGGATCGATCCACGCGACACGGTACTGATACCCCGTTGCCGCAGTGGTGATGCTGCCCATGGTCGGGAGGCCCGCATCGGCACCGTCCGCGTAGGCACCACCACGCGTGAGGTAGCGAGTCCCTGCGCTGTTCGGGAAGGCCATCACGCCGGTCCTCGTGTCAAGCCAAGCCACCTCGTGAGCCGTCGGAGGCGTGCCGTCCGTGTACCACACGCGGTTCAGGAGAAGCTCGCAGAGGCGCGGATCGGTAAGCGCGGCGGGGAGCGCGCCGGGCGTGAAGTTCGCGCCGTATTCGATCCCGTCGAAATCCGCTTCATAGGTCACGTCATCTGCAATCGGGGCCGTGCCATCGATACACAGGACCGATCCGGCCGTGGGCGCAAACCAAATCAGTTGATCATCCCAATCGGCGGGCTCCTGCCAGAACTCGTTGTAAAACGGGAAGTGAATTTTCGCGTCCACCGTACGACACAGGTTGATCATCTCCTGAATCCCGCCGACGAGATCGGCGACCCCGAACTCGCGCCCGTTGTGACGCCAGATCAGCGGCCCCGTACCCGTTAAAACCTGCGCGTCCGTAACGCTCACCTTGATGCCGTATTCCTGATCCGTGATCACGTTCGCGGAGGAGTTACCCCGCAAATTTTGCACCAGGTTGAACGCCCAAAACGCGAGAGCGCCCCACTCATGAATTGTCATCATGTGGAAGCCATCCCCGAGCGCATCACAGGCGGCCCGCGCTTCATCGTGCGTCTTCGTGAGATCTGGGGCGACTCCAGGAAACGTGACAGGCTCTGCAGCAGCGTTCAGGGATACAGGGAACAGACCGATCAGGATCTCCGGAACCACGGTTGAGGCGTCGAGACAAAACGCAGGGTGGTATCGACTACCTACGCCAAACACGGCAAAATCCGCGTCGAAAATTTCAGATTGAAACGCCGGGATCCGGGCCATCACGTGCCAATTTCCGTTGTCGTCCGCCTTCACGGTGGCCATGCCACCGGAAGCGGCCTCGATACCGGCGCGATAGTCTTCGAGGCGGCGCGCTTGCAAGTAGGCGGTGCGGTCTGCGAGGTCCTGCGCTGCGAGATTGGCCGCACTATCAACTCCGCCAAGGACTGGATCGGTTGTGTCCACGAGTTGCACGTTTGCGGGAAACTCATCGGCTCCGGGATAATTGATCGGCATGGCTAAATCTCCGTAATGACGAGGCTTTCGAGCCATCTTGAAACGGGTTTGTAGTGATTGATCATGGACGTGATCGACGCCTTGATCGTGTCCGTGAAATACGCGGCATCCGTGGTTTCAATCGTCACGTCAAAACGCGCCCAGTGATAGTGCGAGTCGTAGAGGATCGTACCATCGAAATCATAGACGCCGTCAAAGACGTGTCCACCCGTGCCTTCAGTGATGATGATGTCCTCGATTTTCGCATCATCACACACCAACCGGATCGCCTGTTTCACCGCGTAACCGGTTCCGATTTTCCGCTGGATTTTCAACGAGTTACGCAAGAACGCGATCTTCTCGTCATCCCCGGCGGCCTTGTTCCAACCGTAGATAGAAAACGCTTCGGCAACGAGGTCGAGGATCTCCGACGTCTGGTTGTCCACGTCGTAGATCAGCAGGCTTGGGAGCATCGTTTCGGTCCACTCCGCGCGCGCGAAATCGAGGACCGCAGAGAGTCCAATCGCGTGCGGCTCGGAATGAAGCCACCGAGGGAACAGGTTCAGGGTGTCGTTGGGTTCGATCTCCGGCACGGGCACCGGAGCGGCCTCGGTCGCGGTGACGCTACAATCGGCCGTGGCCGTGCCCTGCGTGGCCTCCAGCGTCACGCCGGACACGGGGGCAAGAATTGTCACATCCACGAGCGCGAGGCCGTCCACGGGCGTGACAGACGCGGGCACCGTGACACGCACGTCGTCGGAGGTCAGGGACACGGGATCGTCCGACTCTGCGAACACCGCAACCCGGCGGATGATCGGCCACGTGAGCGAGGATGCGGACACGTCCGGGCCAATCCCGAAACACGCGGCCTCCGCTTCGAGCGTGATCGTGCCGGTCGTGGACTCGATGCGCTCCTCGTCCGTGGCGCGCTCAGGTACGCCGGCACGCGGGCGGGTCAGCGTCAGCGTCACCGGGGAGGCGACACCGGCGGGTATGGTCACGCGGATGGAGCTCGCGGGGACGACGGGATCGCCGGTGGCGTCCACGTTGCGGATGGACATGCTGGGATTTGTAAAATTAGTAGGCGTAAACCGATACAGATCGTTTGTACCGGCGCTATCCCAGATTTTTTCACTTCCTTCGATGATTTCATGATTTCCACGATACGCGATTTCCGGATTTGCGGGCATCGTATCGGACATTAGAAGGTCAATGTCGTCATTGCTCAATTGGCGTGCAAATGTCGCAAGCTCGATGCCGCTATGTAGGATCAATGCTTCGGATCCGCCCATGGTTCCGGATGTCGCTGCACGAGTTAGATTCGACACGTTTGCCAGCGAGTTGCGATATACAGCAACATTTAGATCAGGATCGCCGTTGCCAAAAACGGCAACAATACGCAAAATTCCGTCTACTGGTACGGCGTCCCCGCCGGTCATGTAAATTATTTCCGTTGATGCAGATGTCGCAGATTGCATCAAATAAATCACGCGGCCGCTTGCCGCAACTCTCAGGCCAAAAAACCAATTATATTTTCTTGCCGTATCATACCTAACGCTCTCCGCAATTGGTACGTAAGTCAGCGCCGCTGCGACCGCGCCAAGCGAAAACGCGGCCAATCTCGCAAGATCAACTTTGATATAGATGCTACAATCCGTCCGTTCTTGACCCACGGACGGGATCGCCAAATAATCCCCGCCTTGGCCGTCGAGTCGGTATTCCCGCGTCCCAGCGATCACCACATCCGCGCCATCCGGGAACGTGCATCCCGGGGCCGCTGCGGTGACGGTGCCGGGCTCGGTGGAGTAGATCGGGACCACGACGGTGATGTCTTCACCGGGCTTGCGTTTGGCTGTGATCGGAAACGCTGTCAGCATCACCCGGCCTCATCGTATTCGTTCCCGATCTGAACGTCAATCGAGGTGCAAGACGGGAAATGACCAATGCCTACCTGATTCCAGGAGGGTGAGGTTACGCGGACACGGTACACGCCCGGAAGGCCCTGACAGAGATCAACGATTTCCTCCGGCACGATGTCGCGCCCGAGCTGCTCGATACGCACGGCGGCCCATTCCTCGCACAGACGCTCGGCTTCGGCAAGCGTGGCCGTCTGTTGCTGCGCTTCGTCCATGCGGAAATCGAGACGCACCACGAGCGTGAACGCGGTTGCCTGCGGAGGGGACACGATCACGGTGTCGCAAATCGACTTGATCTCGTCGTCGCGGAGGTAGGTTTGGAGCTCGCCGCAAAACACCTCCTCCGGGATCTCGCCACCGGCCAGCAGCGGGTAAATTTGCACCTCTCCCGGGTTCGGGGAATGCACGTCAACAGAAACGATCCCAGAGTTCCACCCGAGGGCCAACGCCCGGTACATGGCCGCGCTTCCGGCCGTGCTCGGCTGCGTCACAGAGGCCGCGATCCGTGTGCGGTAACGAGCGTCTGTCTCGGCGTCCCCACCGCCCTCCGTGGTCGTGGTGTTGCCCACGGCCGCCGGGGTAATCGCGAGCGTGTCCAGGAGGACGTTGACCTCTCCCACGGGGATCCCGTTCGCATCCGTGCCGGGGGTGGCCGCTTCTGCGAGCACGTCTGCAGTCAGGCCACCGGCCGCAACCGTGACTGCTTCGGTAGTCGCGAAGATCGCGAGGCCGTCGGAGGACTGCACACGGGTCCCGGCTGGGATGGTGTAGGCTACCGCGACCGCAGGAGAGAAGGTGAACTGCATGTTGCACTGAGCCGCCTGTGAGGCCAGGCGCGGGACTCCGAACATGTCGCCGATCAAGTCGAGATTGGACCCGGCCGCGTACTGCAAGAACGACTGACCGGCCGCCTCATTGGCGAGCGTGCGGATCAGGATCTCGCGATAGGCGGCGACGGTGAAAACGTGCCGAAGAAGCGAGGTCCCCGGGACCGGGGTGCCGGTCTCGGCTTCCCACTGCGCAAGCCACGCAAGAATGACTTGCTGAAAATCCGTGTCGAGAAATTTCGGTCCCATCGTCACAGCGTCACCGCGATTTCTTCGCCCGAATAGGCGAACACGATTGAGAATTTATCCGTGAGATCAATCACTTCGTGCACAACAGAGATCAGTTTCACACCCGGGATCGTGCCGTCCAAAGCCTCCGCAATCGAGGCCTTGATCGCCGGGATCGCAAGCGTGTTCGGTTCGTCCACTTGATCTTCCGTCTGCGTGCCGAAACGGGAGTAAAACGGCATCTCTCCCAACTGCGTGGAGACGCGAGAAAGAACGGCCTGCCGTGCCCACTCGACGCCGGAAACGCTTTGATATAATTCGAAGATTTTCAAGTCTTCCATATCGCCGCGATCTCCTTCATCACCGCTTCGAACTCACGAATTGTGAGCATGTCAATGTCCGCAATCGACATGCCCGCAACAACCCCGGCCGCGTAGCAGGATGCTAGGCCGGAGCTTTTTCCGCCTCGGGAATCGCGCTTACGGTGATCCCCCAAACGGTAGACACTTCGGTAAAAAAATCCACACCGAGCTTTTCAATCTCTTCCACGGGCCACTTCTGCCCGTCGAATTTGGCGCACAGGTGGATCATGACAAGGCTCACCTGGATCTGCTGATCCGGGGATGCCTCACCGTCAAATCCACCGCCTGCCAAGCGGGTGGCGTGTTTCAGGTCGCCGATGCACGGCTTGCGCAATTCGCACTTCTCAAACGTCGGAGCATTCGAGTCAACGAGAACGATTTTACCCATGATATCAACACCTTTCCTAGAAACCGAGGGCCGCGCGGTCACCCGCGAACTTGTCAACGCCGTCCACGCGATAGATACCGGCGGGCACGTCCACGTAGAGCTTTTCCACGCCGTCCACGTAGTACGCAACGCCGTAAACATTGAACGAGTGTTCCAGCTCTCCACCTTCACCCTGCTGCCGAGTGCCGGGATTCCAGATCTTCGGCATCAGAACAACATCCATGCGATCCGAAACCAGTCCGCCGGTCCCGGAAAGCGCGTCGAAAGTCTGGAACGCGCCCCGGCATTGCAGGCGGAACGTGCTGTTGAGGTCCAGCGACTTGCTGATCAGTTCCGCGCTCGGGACCGTGGTTTGCACCTGCATCTCCATCTTTTGCAAACGGCGCATGGGCACTTCAATCGAGCCTCCGAACCCGAACCCCTCGCAATCGAGCGGCTCGAATTGGATCTGAGGAAGCGTGACCTGGCCCTGACCGATGAGGGTGTTACCTTCGAGGTACAGAGCGGCTTTGATGAGTTTTCCGGGCTTGTTCATGATGTACCTCCTACAGGGTTCCGAACAGGTTCAGATCGATGATGAGATCGATCACGATGTTGGATGCTTCGCGAGCCGGGAGCAGGGTCACGGTGAACGTGATCTTGCCCGCTGCGAGATCGGCGACCGGGTTTTTCTCGGAGTAGAACGAGGCGTTGAATCCGAGCATGGCGCCACGGCCAACCAGGCCCGTGCCGAACTGGTTCAGTTTGGCCAGAACGTCTTCGATCAGGCGCGTGTTCAGCGGGTCATCGACGTACTCGTCAACGTCGCTCATGATGCGCTCGAAAACGTAGTTGGTCAGGCGGCGCGGAATATACGAATCGTTGACGTAGTCCGCATCCCCGGAGGAGTCGTAGGAGAACGTCTGCGAGCCGTACAGACGCGACCGGGAGCCGAGCGTCTTGATGCTCATGATGCCAACTTCGTTGAGGCTGTCGAGCCACGAGGACAACACCACGCGCTCGTCCGTGATGCGGGTGATGCCGCCTCGGATGAGCTTGTTCGATGGCGTGTGAAGCGGGATACCATCCGCGCGGTACACGTCCTGCCACAACGCGGTTGCCATCGCGATGGTCGAGAGCGGGAAGCCGCCGAACTCCGGCCAGCATCCGAGCATGTTCTCATGCGTCAGGGCCGCGCCTTCGATCACGGCCGCCGCCTTGGCTTCTCCGTCATCGTCTGCGGGGTCGTCGGCCATGTCCACGAGCTTCATCACCGGTACGCCGTTGTAGGGACCCAACGCGGCCATCGCCGTCTTCAACGCGGCTACCTGAGAGTAGCGCGGGACGAGGACATGCGAGGGGATGATCCCGAGGTCCACGATAGCGGTTTCGACCAGGGGCAGGGAGGCCGTGAAATCGCCACCAACGACTGTGGACACGCCACCGACGAAGTCCGTGGAGTTGTAGATGTTGATGAACACGGCAGGCCCGACGCCGTTCAACTTGAACAGCACCCAGGCCACTTCGTCCAGGGTGTAATCGTGATCCACTCCGGACAGATCCGGCTCGTCGTCGTCGTCCAGGTTGCCCCAGCCGAGGGCCTCGACGTACTCCGCGAGGTTGCTGATCAGGTGCGGATCAGAGTCCGCAACGCCAGCCGTTGCACCGACGCCGTGAGCACAACCGAAAAACACCGGAACCGCAGACCCGCCCAGGCGCATCTGAGTGCCGACGACACCACCGATAAGGACAGTCAAACCATGTGCGTAAGCCATTGAAATTCTTCACTTTCTACCCGATTGGCACGGGGCCTTCGGGTGCTGTTTCTTCGTAGTCAATCGGTTCCACCGTGTATTCCTCGTCCTCACGAGTCGGGAAGCGCAACGTGCATTCCCATGCGGATCCCCACTCAGTCGCGTCCTTGCCGTCCGCCTTCGCGAAGTCACGAAACATTCCCATGTCCTTGACTTCGAGGCCCGCGCCGTGCGCGTGACCGTCCTGCTGAGCAACGAACGGCACCGGGACGTTCCCGATCTTCAGGATCTTCGCAAGCTTCCGCGCGGCCTCGAAATAGGCGTTTGCGAAGTCAGGAGAAGACCCGAGAGCAGAAAGAACGATAGCCATTTCCATGCCGACGACGGACGGCCCGCGATACCGGGAATCCTGCGAACCGGCCGCGATCATCTCGTTGAATTCGAGCTGCCCAAAGTCGGGATGGTCCACGGTCATCTTGAGGACTTCAAACCACACGTGCGGCTCTGACAACGTGTCCGGTTGCCCCGGGAGCAGCACCGGAAGGCCCGTCTGATCCGTGATCCATCGCGAGAGTTCCTTGAAGACCCAAAGCATTATTTCACCTGCCCGTCTTCAAGGTAATTTTGCATGATTTCAACGATCTTCGCTTCGCGATCCGCGTTCATGAACAGGTACGGCCGCGCGGGCACGTCCACCGAATCGCGACGGTAGAACAGGATCACATTGCCGGCGCGAATCGTGCCAGGCGTGAACCGGATCGCACCGTATTTCTTCGCGAAGTTTTCCAGGGCCTTCCGAACGCCGAAAGCCGAGGACATGGCGCGGGCTTCCTTGGTCGCCGGGATGGCCAATTTCTTGGCCTTCTTCGGGGTGATCGTGCCCCCCTCTTGGTGAATGCGTGCGTACCGCAGCACAGAGCCCACTTCGACGCCATTGGTCACGCGATCCCACACGATGGACTTGCGAAGCCCTCCGGTGTCCTGCAAGGGCCGCTTGCTGCTCTTCGTGCGCAACCGCATGGTGAGCGGCGCAAGGCCCTTCGTTCCGTTGCCCATCTCGCGTTGCGTGATGCGGGAGAGGTACGAGCCGAGGGCAGCCTGAAGACGACCATCGAGCCCATGCTTGAACCGCTTCTCATTGAGGAATTGCGCGGCCGCTTTGAAGTCGATCAGAATGCTGTCAGCCATGACGACACCTCAGGGTTGGTCACGACTGCGACAGGCCGTGCAGCGGGCGAATTCGAACCGTTCGAGGTGGCCGAAAGTCCGATGGCCGCTTCGAGCAGTTCCCGAGCCATTTTCAACTTGTCCTCGGCAACACCTTCTTGATCGTTGTAGGCGTGGAGGTGATAGACGGCGTAGGCGACGACAACCTGTCTCAGGTAGTCCGTGGTCGTGTCCACGTCCGTGTATCCCGCCTTCGCCATCTTGCCGGAAGTCCACAGTTCCGCCGCTTCCAGGGCTCTCGTGCAAACGTGATTATCTTTGCCAGTCACGGTGTCGTAACTGTAGGATTTCATTGCGTTTTTTACGTCGGCGATGGAAGCGGCGGCCATGGTGTTTCCTTGTGATTACGCGAGCACGTCCTGGACGCCGATTCCCCGGACATCCGGGAACACGAACGGCTTGGACTCGGAGAACAGGTTCAGTCCCGACGGGTTCTGGTTTTCGTACTGCTTGGCGAACATCTCCATGGGGCGACCGTTCGCGCCGATGTCTTCCAGAACGCAGTACCGGCCGTGATGCTGGGCAGCCAGGTCGATCATGACCGCGCGCTTGGCGGCGATCTTCGCGGTGGCGGACTTGGTGGTCCCGGAGTAGGAGTTGTACGTGCCGGAGATGCGCTTGATCCGCATGTTGCCGAACACGAATTCCTGAGCCGCGAGAGCCGGAGCGATCAGTGCGGATCCGGAGTTCGCGAACTGCGCGGTCAGCAGGCCCACGAGGATGGCCCACACGTCCGAACCGACCAGCATGACCAGGCTCCCGGGGTCGTTGCCGAACGCACCATTGGAACCTGCGATGATCGAGTCCTGGAACGCGCGCCAGGCCTGCTCCACAGCGGAGAACTTCGCGCCGGAGGCGTCCCACTTGTTGGTCACGGTCGGGGCCGCAACCGAACCCATGGCGGTCTGGGTAGCGGCGACAACACCGGCCTGTGTGTTCACCGCATAGGTGAACGTGCCCAGGATACCGGCACAAACCATGGCCTCTTTGGTCATGCGGATGTTGTCGCGGTGATCGGCCAGGATGCGGGCGATCTCGGCCTGAAGAAAGGCCGGTTCGCGGGTGGACATCTGCGCGACGATGTGCCCGGGGATGGTGTTGACCTGCTTGATCGGGCGGGGACGGTAAATGCGCTCGTCCAACTCGAAACCGTCGTTGGTGAAGGCGGCCGCGCCGTACTGCGTGTGGGGGATCGCGCCGATCTCGCGGGTCTTCAGGTTGACCTGAACGACATCGGAGTTGTGCAACTTCCACTTGGTCGCAGGGACGACGAGATCGAGAACCGGAGTAGCGGGAACGGGACGGTCGTCCAGAACCAACAGATCCTGAACCTGAGCGGGGGTGAGGGTAACATCGGGGAACATGTGAAATCTCCTATGATATCAACGGGTTAGGTGGTAACATCCAGAACGATGTCGAGTTCAGTTTCGGTGTCGGTTTCGACCGTGATCGAAGACACGGTTTCCGTGTCGTGGCCGGTCAGGCTCGCCGTGATGATCCACGCGGTGCCCACACGGACGTTTTCGAATTCGTAGGCACCATCAGCACCGCTCAGCACAGGACCGTACTCCGGATCGCCGCTGTGGCCAGTCAGGTAGCAGATCAGGGACACGCCCTCGAGTTCCACGGCCGGGGTATCGTCGTCCGTGCAGATACCGGCGATGGAACCGACCTTGAACAGGCTCGTGATGTTGGCCGTGGTCGTCGCGTTCTCCGTGACGGAAACCGGCTGCGAGGTCGTCGCGTAGTAAACCGACGTGGCGGGCACGTTCAGGTAGTACTCTCCGGTGGTAATTCCGGTGAACGAGTACGCGCCCGTCGAAACCGCACTGGTGGCCGTTCCGATGGTGGTTCCTGCGGCGTCCTTCAGGGTTACCACGATGCCAGCGCGTGCGGTGCCATCCTCGTCTTCCAGAGCGCCGCTGATCGCGCCAATCGGGCGATAGTCATACGACGCGGAGGGCAGGCCGGAAGCCTTCATCTGGTTCCACTGCGCGGCCGTCAACTTGACGTTCGCGGTAGCGTTGAAGATGTGCACGTGTTCCGGCTTGACGTGACCCCGGACGAGCACGTCCGCGAGCTGCGCGGAGGTCGTCGCCGTGATCGGCTGCAACAGGATACCAAGGGGCGTGTTGGTGCCGTTCCACGGTTCGAGATTGTGCGCGTTGGTGTCCGCCTGCAAGACGCAGCCCGGGACCAGGGCTTCGTTCACGCTGCCACCGGCACGGACGACGGCCCGGGAAACGATGAAATGAGGCCCGGTGCCCGCGAGGATCGCGAGCATGTTATAGGAGGCCGAAGAAACGTCACTCATGGATGTTCTCCTTTACGCCGAAGCGTACTCGTAACCCGTGGCGATCAGGCCGGCCTGGACCTGCATCTGATTGAGCTGCGCGGCCGTCGGATTGGGATCGCCGTCGCCGTCGGAGTACACGTTCACGTGCTCGTTTTTGAACGAGCCGGAGACGAGAACGGAGCAGACCTTCGCAGCCGCTGCGGCGACGATTGGCTCGAGCAGGATTCCGGCCACCACAGTGTTGGTCTGGCCGTCCCACACGGTCACGTGCTGCGGGGTCGCGGCGACGAACTGAAGGACGGTGCCAGGGATCAGCGTGAGATCGGAGGACGACGGGCGAATGATAGAACGGCCCTGGATGACTTCGCCACCGACGCCACCGAGGATCGCATCGAAATCATAGGAAGCGGAAGAGAGATCGCTCATGACTACAGCAGGCCTTTCTTGGTCAGATCCGTTCCACACAGGGCGGGAGCCGACTCACTGGGAGTGACGATTTTACCACCGGCAACCATCGGAGGCATGCCCGAGAACATGGCGTTGAGGCCTTCGATCAGTTCGGACACGGTGACGTTCTCCTTGGAGAACAACGCCTTGAGATCCTTCACCTTTTCGGCGGGGACCTTGGTTTCGGCGGCCTTGAAGGTGGCCTCGACACGAGCGGCAAACTCCGCGCGGCGGGCCTTATCCGATTCGGCCTTCAGGTTCGCGATCTCGACGTCCTTGGCTGCTTCGCGAGCGGCGTATTCGGCCTTGATGGCCTCTTCCTTCGCTGCGAATTCGACGCGCATTTCCTCTTTCAGTTTCTCGGTATCCATGATTTCAGTCTCCTTGGAAAAGTTGAAAAATTCAGCACGGAAAGCGGGAGCGCCCTCCGAGAATTCGAGTACTTTCAGTCCCTTGATCGCAGGATTGGCAGCACCGAGCAGGGCCAAATGAGCCAGCTCCCACGGGCTTTCCTCGCTGTCCTTGCGCAGACCAACGGACCAGTTGCGGTAGGCCTTCGAGTCCCACAGTTTCAGGCCATCGGCAGTGAAGTTGACCTCTCCAACGAGAGCCGATCCAACGACCTCTACAGCATCGATCCAGCCAACGGCCGGAGCCGCATCGGACCAGAACGCGGACTCATGACCCACGATCACGGGGACGCGATCCGAGAAGTTGCCCGCTGCATCGTTGAGCATTGATTTCGTGAGCTTTTTACCGGACCAAGTGCCGGTCTTCGCCAATTCGAGCCGAGGCATTGCGATCTCCAATTGGCTTTCGACGATGCCAACCGTTGACACCCTCGAAAACCTACTAGACACAATCACGCTAGCGCAAAAACTACTGCTTGTCAAGCAAGGTGCTTGAAATTATACGATTTTTTATGTCCTCCTGCCGATTGGCCACTTCCGAGCCCAGTCCTTCGCGCGAAAGATCCCCGTTGATACCATGGATAATTTCCGCGTAGTCCTGCCCAACGTTGGTTGCAAACCCCTTGCCAGGATCGTGCACATGCGCGGGGTCCTTATGCTTCTGCCGTTCGTACTTGCTCACGGGCTCCGCCGTGGACCTGCACATGTAGTGATTGGGTGGGTAGTGAGTCGCCCAAATGGGATCGTCAACGGGCCTGATCGTGCCGTCCATGCCCTCGCAAACCGGAGTGGTGCGATCGTCCAGGATCGCGATAAATTCCAGGGACTCGACCACGTCTTTCAGATCGGGCATCTCCTTGATCGCGTGCCATTTCCCGGCGGCGTAGTACGTCGCCTGATTGGTGCGGAACACGTTCGAAATGTAATGCGGGTTGTCCTTCAACACGCCGATGCTGTTGATGCCGTTCTTCGCGACCCATTCCGCCTTGGTTTCGCCTCTACCGAGGGCGTCACCGAGGCTCTGCGCGACCCTGGAATAGACCTCATGCCCCGCCTTCGTCGCGAGGACGGAAGCGAACTCACCGAACTGAAACGCGAAGCCACGTTGCACGTCGTAGGAGTACCCGGCCGCATCGAGGGCGGCCCGTACCGCGTCCACGGGCATGAAGTCGGCGAAATCCGCCTTGGGCGCGGGAATCCCGAGCCGATCCCGTACGTCAACACAACCCCGGGCGTGAGAGTACAGCAGCGTCCAAAAGATCGCGTCTTCCGTGGCGTCTATCGCTGTCTCCAACGCGTCCCATTCGAGGCGGGTGGAATCCGTGTCACCCCAGGCCGTGAGCACGTCTGAGAAGGCCTCCGCCGCGTCTGTGATCCACACGTCGACAACCCGATCCTGTGCGTTCAGGAGCGCGGCTACTTTCTCTTTCTCCTTCCGGGCAGCGAACAACGCACGAAAGGGCGGGCGGACATGCCGACCTCCCCGTTGCCGGAGCCTGCTCCGGTTGCGTCCGGGGCCTTGACGAAGGCGTCATCATCATCGGCGGGTTCGTAACCGTGGAGAGTCTCATAGATTTTCTTCTTCGAGACCGGGACGCCCCGATCCATGGCCTGTACCACGGCGTCCCACGAGGCGGACCCGGCCGTGTCCCATCCAAAGATCGGCGCGGGCACGTCCACACCGAAATTGAGATCCACCATCCACCGGATCAGTGTGTTGATGGCACGTGCGATGAAGCGGGAGTCGCCCTTGCCGATGTCCTCCGTGATTTGCGCATGCACCGTGCCGAGTGCCTGTGATCCGCGTGATTGCGAATCCATCGTCATCGTGTTACCGAGGATCGCGACGCTGATCGCGTTGTTGCACGCGATCTGAAAAAGCTCGAAGTCCGCACCGCCGCCGGTGGGGTTCAGCACCTTGAGGTCCCGGATGTTCGGGATCGCAATCGCGCCGCCGTTGGCAAGGCGGCTCATTTCCACGGTGATCGCAGTTGCGATTTCACCAATGGTTTCAACCTCCGGCGTGGTTTTTGCCACAGGTGCAGACGAATCAAACATTGCAGCCAACGAGGGCACTCCGAACCGCTCCAAAAGGGTTGCCCAAAACTTGAGCCCCAGGCGTTTGAACGTGTACGGCCAGTAACACGCGGCCAGCACGGGCAGGCCGTCCGGAGCGTCAAAAAGCGGATCGTATTTCATGGTGAGAAACTTGTACGGGATCTTCCAGGTCTCGATTTCGATTCCCGTTGCCTTGATGATCGGACCGCTGGCGTTCTGCGTCACGAACTTGGGATGCACGCCGTTAATTTCCATGATTTCAAGGCGATCCTCACGCTGTCCCCACACCACCTCGTTGACACCGAAGCCCATCGGGACCGCTGTCCACAGGTCTCCGGCAGTCTCTGCGATGTCGAGACGTTCGAGGGCGTCGGCTACCCATAGGGCGATTTCCTCCGCCTGCGGTGTTTCCTCAGCCGGTACCACGTCCCACGGAAACGAGAACGCCTTGGATTTGCGAATGCGCAACCCGCCTTTAATGTGATCGTCCAGGATCCACATTTTCTCAAAGATTTCATAAACGTTCTGAGCCGTCCAGTTGCTCAGGTTCGCCGCGTAGTTTCCCGAAAAATCGTACAACAATCGTTCGGTGATTTTCTCAAGAAGTGATTTGTCAGCCATCGCTAAAACCTCGCTGTTTCGCGGATCGTTTGGAGCACACCGCCGCTGTGCACGGCCGTGTGTGCTCGGTTCTCGCCCATGCCCGTGAAGATCGCGTATCGCAACGCGTCACAGGTGTGATCATTGGATTTCTCAATCTTTTCAACGGGTTCGCCGCTGCCATCCGTCTGCCACGAGTAGAGGCCCAGCTCTTCGATGAGGTCGGATGTCTCGCCTTCAAGGATCGTCAACCGGCCGGTTCGGAACATGGAATCAACGACGCCGATACCGGCCATGACGTCATTCTTGCCCGGCTCAATCGAGATCCCGCGCTTCTTCATTTCATTGATGACACCGGCTGCACTCGGATCGCCGTAGTACTCGCAACGTGTTGATTTCATTGCACTTGCAAGCACGTCGTGATCGGCCTGTGACTTCTTCCAGACGCGCTGGATCTGATAATTTCCGCGCCCGTCTTCAATGATCCAAACGATGGAAGCGGGGTTGTTGTACCCATAGTCGAAGCCCGCAAACGTCCGCACCGGATTTGCAAGTGGAATCGTCGTCGTCGTATAGTCGCTGTAGACAAGGCCAGCCGGGCGTGTGAACATGCCACGATAAAACATGTCAAACTTCCATCGAGGAAAATTCCGCTTTGCCTTTTCGTACTCGTCAAGCGGGAAGAACGGATTGGAAATCGACGGCACCTGAAACACGTTAATCTCGGGGTGATCCTTGCCGCTCGCTAACCAAGGATCGTACAGATCCTTTTTCAAAAAGTTCCATGAATACGGGGTAGTACAGACCCACAGCACCGCCTTGTTGAAGCTGCACCGCTGCTGGATCACGTGCCATGCCTCTGCTGTGTACATACCCATCTCGTCGGCAACAACGCCCTTTACGTGAGTTCCCTGCATGGTCCCTGGGGCGTCTGCGGTCTTGCCGTAAATCACAACCCCGTTGTGAAACATCGTGATCGTCAAATCGGTTCGGTTGTACTCGTAATGCCGATCCTCGCGAAACCCAAAACGGGTAAGCATGAAGCGGAATTCCTTCCACAGATTTTGTCTCAAATGAGTTCGCGTTGGTCCTACAGCGTAGTACTCATCACGAGGGTTTCCGCCTGCACACCACCGCGTCAAGATGAACGCACCGAGGAACGACTTCCCTGCGCCCGTACCGGAAAGCAAAACGTTTTTCTGTTTCGCTTTAACGGTACCGTCGAGTTCAACGGCGTCCGCCTGGAATTCGTAAAGATCGAGATCGTAAACGGCGACCATTAGACAGGCTCCGGAGTGGGTGTAGTAACCGGATCTTCGCGCCTGACAACGTGCACGCGAACTTCGAGCGCCTTCGGAAGATCATCCGCCTGGCCACCGAGCAGCTTGTACAAAGCGCCAGCCTTGCACGTGCCGGCAATCGCGTTGTTGATGTAGTCCTGCATCGACAGGCGGGCCGCGCCCATCGCGATCCGAACACCAAGAGCATCTTTTCCCTCCTCCTCTGCCTTGCGCTTGGCAACCTCCATTGCGTCGTCAACCAGCTGCCGGATCGCATTTTGATTTTCATGGGCGATGGCAACCGCATCAAGTGCAGCCGCCGGGGGCGCGGGCTGCTGATCGTCTTCGGTGTTTTCGAGAATCAACCGAACCTGCGCTGCATTGATGTCGAAATTTTGCAGGCGCAATTCCGCAGCAATGCGAGTAGGTTTCTTCCCCTCGCGGGCAAGCGCTCTCACTCGTCGGTTGATGATCTCATGGATCGAAGGCTCGGCAATAGACACAGGGGCAACCCTCCACCGTATCAATAGCCCGAAGTCATTGAAATTGCAACGGAAAATAAAAGTGGGGCCCTCCGAAGAGGACCCCGAGGCGCGTCAGACAGGAGGAAGGAGGACTGTTGTATAGCGGATTTGCACGCCCGTGTCAAGGGAAAAGTGGAATCATTTCAACGGGTTTGGGCAGGCGAGCACGCGGTGAACGTGAACCGCGCAAGAATCACCAGGGAATTACACATGGATCACCGATGAAAAAGCGTAACAATTTCAACAGGTTTGAAGAAAAGTTACGAAAAGTGAGAAAAAGTGTTGACACAATGATACTTGCGAGGTACAACGATAACAGGTCAGCAATGGCGCGGACCGGAACCGAGGAGAGAGACCATGATGATCATCACGCTGCACACCATCGACAAGACCGAAGGCAACGCCCACCTGAACGACGTGATCGAGCAGATGCGCACCATGGGCGCGCCGGTCATCCGCTGCTTTTACAACGACGGCGAAGGCGTGTACATGGCCGCTGAAGGCTGCCACCGGATTGAAGCGGCGCACCGTCTTGGACTGACCCCGGTCCTTGACGTGATGGACATCGGCGACATCGACGCCGACGCCGACGAGAACCCCGCCCCCGCCGATATCCTGGAAGAAATGGGCGATTTCGAGCTAAGCATGGGCGACCTTTGGAACAAGATCGAACGGTTTGCAGTGCTGTCCAACGACTCGCAATGGTACAACTTCGCCGATTAGACCCCACACACACGGGCCGGGACACCACCGGCCCGGAAGGAGAACCATCATGACTACCCCGAACGACCTCACCGCGATGACCGTTGATTCCGAATTCGCCCTGACCGACGCCCGCCCGGCGAAGAAGTACAGCCTGCGTCAACCGCTTGAGACCGTGGACGTTGCAAACGCCACCCTGACACCGGCCGAGAAGAACGCGCTGATCTCCGCCCGCATCACCCGCTAATCCCCCCC
>Ga0209318_1000439_pt1 | contig 41033 bp, 43 predicted proteins | sample RifGroE1_FD_183999 | JGI IMG/M metagenome (GOLD analysis project Ga0209318, IMG submission 183999) | Groundwater microbial communities from Rifle, Colorado, USA - Groundwater E1 (SPAdes) (version 2) | ecosystem: Environmental > Aquatic > Deep subsurface > Groundwater | place: Rifle, Colorado... | reverse complement strand
AATGAATTTTATAATAGTAATGACGCAAACATTCTTAATACAAAAATAGCAGAGGTTGCAGGAATGGTTTCCGTAATAAGGTAAGAATTATATATAATTAAATAAATGCAATAACTCTATAACTACAACAACTTAATTCTAAAAAGAATTAGAGATAATGTCGATAATGACCATTTCTTCTTTATTTGATGTTATGTTAAAAAACTTTATGGAGGGAGGGTAGGATTGCTTTATGAAACGCATTTATTTCCTATTTGCTTTAATAATTATTTTTTTATGTGTTACAGGTTGTAGTAGTATTACAAATAATAGCGATGTCACTACATCAAATCCCAATAATAACAATCAAATCAATAATAAATGGACAGTTGAAGAATATTCAGTAAAAAAAGTAGAGTTAATAAAAGCAATAGCACAGGGTACTTATATTATGACAGAAGTATCTGGTAAGGTAATACAAAATCCTGGAGCACATAATCGTACTTTAGATGATTATTTTAAAAAGCAAAGAGTTATAACAAAACAAGTTGAGCAATTAGCGAATGATATTTATGATAATGCACCAATTGATAATGAAAATGAAGCGGAAGAATTAAAAAAATTAAGTGATAGTTTTGGTTATTTGGGTGCTAACCTTTATATATTAGATAGAGTAGTTGAAGACGATGAAGCCCAGGAAATTGCTAAACAGCAGGTTATGAGTACAATAACCAAGATTACACATGGCCTAGAAAAATACAAAGATGTAAAACTTAATAATTAAATTTGGAAGTAGGGATATATTTTGAAATCCCCTTCGTGTGACTCAAAACATTCTGAGAAGACATTTAAGTAAACTTTACTAGGAATAAGTTTATAGTGCAGTAAGCAATTGTAAGGAGAAAAAGGTAAATAAAAATGTGAGGTGTTTAATGATATTAATTAAAACCGAATTCACTAAAATTGACAATCAGAACGATATTGTAGAAATTACTTTTACAATTGATGGTGAAGTTCATTCGATTATCCAGTTTGATTTTAAGAATAATACTACTGTTGTTACTGGGGACTTGTATAATTTGATCGGGTGGGTTGACAATGATACTGAAAGAGAAAAATACCAAAAATACATTGATGCACATCGATGGTTAGCAGATAAGATTCTTAATAAAATTAAAACTAGATAAACCAAAGTAAATATGGCATAAAAAAGTATCCTTTATTCGGAGGTTTTCCGATTATATGGATACTTTTTTATTCTCAAATTTAAAGGAGGTGTCACCCCTGACCAACTTAGAACGCTTACAACTTGAAACCAAAGGAATTACCCTAACCCCTTCTGAACTAGATATATATACTTACAATAAAATGGTCTTGCTTCTAATACTAATTATGATCCCACCAGTAACACAAATAAAAGGAATATATTAAAGGCAGCCCTATCAATATTAGAATCAATAGCCAATCAGCCACAATTAATGAAAAATTATAAGCAAGATTGCGTATTCCGGTTTACTGTCCGAATAATCCCGGAATGGGTGTCCGGATGCCGCCGAAATACGCAAGCAAGATGATATTAGCGTTTCCTAATTCCTTGAGAATTTACTAAATAGGATTGACCAATTGGAACGGAAACTCAACAACCCTGCACTAAAAGTGCAGGGGTTCGATAAGCGACTGAAAGTCGCAGTTAAGACTAAAGTCTTCTGGAAGTCCTTTTGCTAAAACAAACTTAAGCTTGCAACTGAAACTTGCAGACGAATACTGAGTCGCAAATTTGCATATTATCGGTAGATCTTTTAAAGCTTGGCTCTATACGTAGCCTAGCGGCATTTCTACGAGTAGTGGGAGGTTTCTCACAACTTCAGAACGAGCATCTATAAGTAGCATAGTGGCATTTCTACCGCAAAACCACCTACAACACATGAACTCACCATGTAGTGATTTATCCGATGCTTCATGGGCTATACCACCAACCATTTATGCTAAAGCTGTCCCGACTGGAAGTCGGGGGTTTTTACCTAACGCATAGAAAATAAGATTAATACCAGATGATACACAAACTTATACAGACGGAGCAAATTTTTTTTATATGTTCACAAATTAAATGTATACTTTTTACCCTTGATTTTACTGAGGTATACCATGGTAATCCAGTAAACCACCTATATTTACTGCATTTCTTAGGTATACATAGTCTTCATAGGTATACCTTATAGACGCAAAAAAAAGAAAGCGTATAATACACTTTCTCACATTATCCTACCAGCCCGTAGCAAAATTATAATCAAACGTCAACGTATAGATGGCATTTTTCATCTAACCTTATCGCCAATGACAATGATAAATACTACTGTCATTGGCGATAATCAACCTTACTGTTACTGCTAATCTGTATCGTCCAGAGATAGACGGCATATGCTGTCCAGGATTTGACGGTGTTCTTGTCCAAGACCCCAAAATTCATTTGATAAAGCAAAAGGCAGGCATCCTTCAAGATTACCTGTCTTTATGTTGCTGTTAATCAAATACCAACTCCCTCGACAGCCTCTTCAAAGCATAGGCTACCGTTACTCCATCCACCGCATTGTCTAGCGCATACGTCAGCTTCTCCGTGTTGTAAAATGTATCATGTAGCGTACTCAGGCGGCACCTGACTGCGATTGTCAAGAAAAAAGTGATCCGCTTGTGTATTAGGAAGATAGAACTGTCAAAGTATTCTATGTCAATCTCGCCTAATAGTTTGAGTAGTTCTGAAAAGGTGAAAGTTTCTATTAGCTGCTTGATTTTTGTGTGAGAAGTATTTTTGCATATATTGGAGCAGTAATTGGTTTTGATGATTTAATTGTTGTTTACTTTGTTGTTTGCATTTAAATAACCTCAACCACATGGTAAAAATAAAAACACCCTATGTCTATTACACATAGAGTGCTAATTAACAAAGATATTTACACTATACACAAAGCATACGATATTCGTTATTAACTTCCTTAGTCCAATATCTTACACTATAATGGAATACATAATCCGTATCTTCAACAAGTAACTTGTTAAATACTGAATCAAAAGCCATGTCCCTTGCTCTTTTATAATCATAGTGATAGTTAGCAACTAAGTCATTAACAACATAATCTCTCATTTTATTAATTTTTTCTTCTGAATATCTAGTCATACTAACTACCTCCTTTATAATTCTATGCAATCTTGCAAAACTAAACATTCTAATACCTTATCTGCATGAAACGATAACTGGTCTTGGTTATATTTATCATATGGTTCAATTGCTTTACAAAATTGCTCATAAGAAATTTTCCTTAATCTTACTTCTTCCATTAAAGGGGCAATTTCTGCATCAGCCATACAACCATAAACAAAATCAATACTACTATGTATATTATGAAAATTTGAAACTAAAAAGTCAATACCCATTCTGTTGTTGAAAACAAATTCAGCCCACTCCTTATTAGGATGTTCAAGGTTTAAACCTTCAAATCTATAGATACAATCCTTATTAATATTATATACCATTATCATAGGATTTGTAAACTTAGTAACCCAATTTTTATTTTTCAAAGTCATTGTCTTCTGTAATAAATTAAATCCCTTGGCTCTTCTTTTGGCAAAAGATAATGCTTGTTCATAATTCGTTGTAGTATAAAACCCCTTGCCAAAATCTACAGTTTCATCCCCCTTTTTTAAGTCAATCCCAGTAGATAAACTTTTTTTATAACAAGAAATAGTACCGTGATATACCTTATCCGGAAGTTTGCCTATTAAGTTTATCATTATATTATTCACCATTTCAAAGTAATTATACATGTATTATATTACAAAAAATATTATTTTCCTGTGAAAATCACATAAAATATTTTACAATTTTACTACCATTCTTCCCCCTAGCGCTTTAACAACAATATTATAGATATATAGAAAAAATAATAAGATTATCCAACCATATTAATACTAGTCCTAACCGTTCCTATTCTTTCTTCTTGACGTCAATTCTCATCGTTTTTCGGCAATTTCTTATCAGTCTACCTTTATTTGATTTGCTAACAAATTGTTTATGTGGACTTCGGCAATAACTGTTTAGAAATAAAGTTTACTGACTAACCAATTGATAACCCATGAAGCTTTCGGGCAATTAAATACCAGTATCATATTAGTGTAGATGTATACATCTGATAGTTCTTTGGAATGGGATGACTACCTTCGTAGTAATCTTTATATTTCTGCTTAGATAAAGAATTTCTGTTTAGTTCGTTGTGGCATTCAAGTATTAATTTTTCATTTATACTCAAACACATGATATCCCTTATAAGAACGGGTATGATAGACCACACTATTATTGGTATATGCGACAAAACACTTAATATAGTAAATCTCTATCCGATTCCCTAATATTCATAGTCCTACTACACTTTGGATATCGAGTACAACCCCAGAACCAACCATAAGAACCATGTTTTAATTCCATTTTAACATTACAACTTTGACACAATGGTGCACGATTTCTTTGCTCTTGTGCCAATTTTTGCTGTTTATTAAATTGTTCTATTGATATTAACCTATAATCATCTGTTCCCTTTCCCCATTTATGCAATGTTTTGCCACATACATGACATTCTACACTATCTCCTACATCTCTACTCGGCAATTTAATATGTTTTAAGTAATATTCCGAACCACAGTCATCACACTTAATAAAAGACATAATGACCTCCTCTAAATTAAGAGCAGTAAACCCCTATCATAAAACTTCAAACTTTTAAGCACATCATCATATTAACAATTTACGTTATAATCCTTTATATGATAATTATACATTACATTGAAGGCATTGAATAGTATGTGTTCTTTTTTATTTCAGGTTTAAGAGATAATCCTCTAAAATTTCAGCCACAATATCCTTATTTAAAGGCAATTTCATACATTCATCTTAATAATAGAGGTACTATTCAACTAATAACGATTGGCCAACTTTCTCATTAGCGAGCACATTTAAATGGTCTACTTTTATATTAACATATACATTTTCAGGCATATATTCATCTGTGATACCATAAATATCTAATAGTAATATTTTATTAAAGGAGTGGTTAAAAATAACTATTTTTTCACTCTTAAAACAAACAATGTGGTATGGGAATGCAACAATATTTTCTTTAGTTATTGGTGCAATCTTCAATCCATTTTTAAACATCATAGCAAATGAACGTGTTGCTAATTATGTTAGAATTATTTGGTGTTTATTTACATTAGGAACACTGGTTTACGCTATTATTAATATATTCTCTTTATAAACGGTTTATTTAGTTGTGGGTGAAATAAGAGAAATAAAAACGTCTAACAACCTCTTTATAACGTATTTCATTAGTGGATGACGATTTACAAACATAGCCCATTTTTCACCATGCCTATAATAAATATCTATAAATTTCTTACCCAACCAGTGTTTTCTTAAAAATGAATCTCGCCAGCAACGCAATTTATCTAATTCAATACAATCATTAGTTCCGTATGCCACTGTAGCAACAAAGCAAAGTTTTGAAGATACACTATTTTGCTTAGCATAAGAAGTTACTAATGCATGTATATCCATAGCAACCTTACGGTTACAGCGAAACCGAAATAAAAACAAAACAATTGCATCAATTCTTTGTTGAAAATTAATGGTAACTAATACTTCGTCTTCATTTGCTTCCCCTGACAATGTACAACCAGTGTATACAATACTATTCACACTAAACGAATTTTCATAACCATGCTCATCCTTTTCTGCCTCATATACTAAATAATTGGGTTTTATTGTAATATTTCCAACACTACCCCAGTATTCACGATAAGTTGCCTCATATTGAGAACCACCGAATAGTTTATGATAATTAGTATCAACAAACACAAGCTTTCCAGTAAATTTGCCATCAACTAATTCTACTTCTTGATTCTTAACTGTTAATGCTAGTTCATCATCTGACAATTTATTGTGTGTCTTATTTTCTTCCTTACTCTTTTTTCTATAAACGTGTCGATCTGTTTTTTGTATACCAGTTCCCGGTATTGATAGTGTAGTTCTTACTTCCTTTGCATTTACAGCAACCCTTGCACCTTTTACACCTACACTTACACCAAGACCGCCGTTTTTACTAATGTTAACCCTTACCCCTGGAGCCACCTTAATAGATTTTCTAAATGTCCATTTCCCCACCTTAACACCTCTCAACGCAGATACTTCGAAATATTTTACCACAAAAACATAATGGGTGGTTTAACTTCGACATTATTTGTCATAATATTAATCTTATTTATTAAAATACAGACATAAACTAGTATAGTTTGTAATATTTTTTTTACAATACTTTTTAACAAACTTTCATACTAGGAAATCTCAGAGCTTCATTAGAAAACTGATAATTATTAATATTGTATCTAAAAAAAATAGGAGTAAGTCACTAAGACCTACTCCCTACATTCTTCTGCACAACGCACACCGCTGATCACACCTGGGACTATCTAATAGAATGAATAATCTCAGGATTAAACCATGATAAATTCAACAAACACATTTATCTTCCGTAGTTTCTAGCTAATTTCATCAAGTCAAATAGATCAATTTTATTATCACCATTAAAATCACCTGGAATTAACTCTAAATCCTGATTCATAGGTTCTGAATTAATTATAGTTAAGTCAATAGGATTGCACTTACAAAAAGTATAATTTGCCTTTAAGGTATATTTGCCTAAAGGTATATTATCAAACTTATAAAATCCTGTTTGATTCGTATTACTTATATACTCACCCAAAGAAACTTGAATATTTGATAAGTTAGTTATGCCATAAACATAACCTTGTACGGAACCATACGATTCGATTACATAAGAATATGTACTTATATCACTGCATACGTCATCTTTTACTGATACAGCTTTTAAATCTAAAGTTTTATCTATAAGGATTGGGTTAGTATAAAGAATTCCGCTTTGTGCTGGGTCAGAACCATCTAAAGTATACTTGATTTCACTGCCAGTACTGACAGATAACTCAACAATAATAGAATTATTATATGTTCCACCTGGGTAATTTGAGGATACTAAATCGGAGCCATATGGGACGAATAGATATGGTTCATAGTTTACCTTAGATAAATTAAAATCATCGTAAAAATCATATATTTTCATTGATATTTCAGAACTATCAGTTAAACCCCAGTAATTATTAGTACAATCAATTGTTTTAGTTGTTTTAGCATCTACTTTAATATTATATGAATTATTATAAATGTTATTGTTATTTACCGTATTAATATCACAATCATAACCGAATTTAATACCTATAGGGTTATCGTTAATATTGCAATATAAAATTTGATTATAATTACTCATTTGCTGCAATAATATACTTCCATCATTAGTTGTTTTATTATTACTTATATTACAATTAGTTATTTTATTGTATTTACTAACATACATCATTATATTGGTAGTATTATTATTTATATTACAATTAACTATTGCATTATTATCACTTTGATAGATAAATACACCATGACCACTATTTTTAATATTACAACAATTAATTAAGTTATAATCTCCTTTTAGCAATATACCTGAACTCAATGAATCAAAGTTACAATATTCCAATATATTGTTATTGCCTTTTAACTCGATCTGAGTTTGATTTAATTTTATACCTTTACTAGGGGAAAAATTAACATGCTCATTAGGTAATCCTTTAACTAATAATTTTCCTTTTATTTGCATGTAATACTCCCCATCAAACTTAATATCCACTCCTTCAGTTATTGTCAATATTACTCCTGTATCAACGAGTATATGTCCTTTAACAATATAGGGACTTCCCTCTTTGTCCCAAATAGTATCTTGACTTATTAATCCACTTACTTCTGTGTCTGCTAAAGCTACACCTGCAAAAGAAAAATAAGTTAATAGTAGCACAATCATTATTAATACTTGCGTTTTACCTAACATTTTAACCACACATACAAACCTCCCTTAAATCATGATATCCATAATTATTTTAACACAGGAGGAGAGTGATAGTTTATATTCGACATTATATCTTAAAATGCAAGATATTTTTTAAAACAGGTAATTTAAATCCTTTCTATCTATTTGATAGCATTTTTCCTATAAAACTAAACCCTCATGCACCCGACTCTAGAAAACCAATTATTATTTCCCATTTTAAGCATCTTTTCAACAATCACATCAAGACATATATTGATATCTGTGTTAAAATAAACTTGTACGGAGTATTTTCAAATCATGAGTTAATATTTTCTTTAAAAGGAGTGATATAATGCTTACACAAAAAATAAAATATCTTTTTTCCGGTTTAGTTCTTGGGTCAATGCTTACCTCTGCTATTGCTTTTGCGGGTAGCCCAATTAAATTGATAGTAAATGGTAACCAGTTACACACAGATGTACCCCCTCAAATAATTAACGGGCGCACAATGATTCCTGCACGCCCGTTAGCTGAGGCACTTGATGCTAACGTAGATTGGGATCAATCAACAAATTCTGTAATCATAACGAGTAGAAATATAAGCTCTGCTGCTAATAATATCAACCAATCCGATAATGAAACAAAATTCAATGCTGAATTACCTTATCAGAGGCCTATTACAAAGTAGCCCTATTAACATGACCATTACAAACTGCTTGTATAGTTATTATTCCTGAGCCAATTATAGAAGGTATACTACTACCACGGGGTATAACTTGAATTTTTGAATAAAGTGAAGTTGATACCCCGTTTAACATAATATTTTCTTTTACATGTATAGGAACCAGCTTAAAATTAGCGGTATTTAATTCTATCCCTGTGTTCCCTTCGTCATTGGCATCAATTTCAACTTCAACTTTAACATTAGGTTTTTCTAAATACATGTTATTTAAAATAAACTCCGCTCCAATTGGGCTCCAATCCATACTATCATATTCTAATAATTCTCCTGTTGATAATTCCATAATATTTAAGCTTTTTGGCCCGTGAGTATAAAAACTTGGATGTTTATGTGTAAAATCAGGCTCAATTTGAATTGCATCTAAATAGACATTTTGATTAGATATATTTTCAAATCTTAAGTAAATTTTTCCTGAACTTGGATTAACTACATAGAATGTACAAAACCCGTTATTCCAGTCTAATGCACCAGGGTATTCTAGAAATGTACCAGAAACCTCTGGTTCTCCAGAATTGTCAGTTATTATTAATGACATATCATCTATTAATTTATGTACGGATACACGAATAGAACCCCCAGAACCACCTTTATGCCTGAAACTTACCCTAGAATTTTCCAAATTCCACCATGACGGATCACACATACCTTCACCGTTAATTTCTTCTTGCTGCACAATAAGTCCTTACTAAATTTTTAACGAAACAGAATTGTCATAAGCACTATTCCTTTCTATTATCCCCGCCGACCAATAATCTGGTTTTAAACTTATAGGATTGTATACTTCAAAGCTACTATTGTAAATTTTATTTGGATATCGTTTTATAAAATCGGGATTCAAACCGTATTGGTCTATGAATTGTTGTTTGTTCTCTGCCTTATTGATAATTTGGCCTTTTTCGTTGATATGAGTGTAAATCTCCCCAAACTCTTCTCCGATATCCATACCATTTAAAATCAAATTCTCTGCTGTCAATTTACCTGCAACAGTATCAAATTTACTAAAATCAATTTTCCTAGTTTTTGCATCAATAAGTATGCCCTCATCGGTTCCATCAGTTATTTGTAATTTTTTGGCAATCATTTCCTCAGTAATAATCGTTCCCTCATTGCTAAGATAAAATTTATCTTCCCATTCTGGAACATCAGGACTTCCAGTATTCTTTTGTATTTTCATTCCGCAATTGGGGTCTTGGTGCATTTTTATATTATCAATAAAGTTATACATTTTTAGAGGTCTAGAATCCTTAATCTTATGCCTATGACTTTTAACTATTCCATTTTTTGTTAACATATAGAAATATAAATCTCCACCCATCGATTCGCTTGCCAGTGAATTATATATATGTTCATATAATTTAACAGTATTCATCTTCCCCATATATTTATTAGCTATTGCCATCGCTTCTTCACAGTGGCTTCCGAGGCCTATTACATTTGGCTGTGGGTCACCAATAACTCTAATTATTTCAAAATCATTAAAATCTGATATATTGTATATGACTGATTTATCATTTTCAAAACAAGCAATTAATAATTCTACTGCTCGTTGACCTTTTTCTATTGCTTCTGGGTATTTATTTTTAAACTCATCTTTAGATTTAATTGAAATATTTTTCAAGCTCTCTATAGATTTGTCTTCTGATTTTTCAAATGTCTTAATTATATTTTCCATCACCATTGCAACGCCCGCAGTAAAAATAATTTTATCACCTATTACAAATATCTTTTTGACAGGTTCTTCAGTACAATAAGAAATGCCATTCTCTTTAATACTGCCTCTTGTATCACCTGCTATACAAATCAATTTTTCATATTGCAAAACTAAGCATAAGCTCATAATTATAACCTCCTACAAAATATTATAACTTGCTATCTAAATCTATCCCTCTAACTGAATGATTTTTCTTCTTATTCCTCTCCCAGATAATAAAGTGTAAATCGTTAGTCTACCACCAATTGTGTTCTCATCAACAAGTTCTTGGTAAACGTATTTATATAACTCTGAAATAGTGAATTCTGAATGTTCTTTCAAATAACTTTCTGTTAGGATTGTGGCCTCGGCCTGATTAAATCCAAATGTCATTACACTAACTTTTTTTCTATCATTAGAATATCTTTTAATTTCAAAATTCTCATCTTTACTAGACATATAATATAAAGCTACTTTAGATTCTTCTAAAGTAGCAATACATATATTTACAACAGGAGGAAAATTATTAATATGTTTAAAAGTTTCATATGTTTCAATACATATCTGCTGAAGCGTGTTAATATTTTGATTTTCTGATTGTTTAAATTTTAGTTTGATATAATCTAAAGCATCCTTGTCACCATTGCAAAAAATAACATTATTATTTATTGCTGATATATTTTCATAATTATCATTTACATCTATATAATTACCATTCTCATCAAGTGTACATCCCCGACTATCAGCACCAATCACAATATAACTATCACTCACCGTTAACACTATACATAAGCTCAAATTAAACTACCTCCCCATCAATATCATCTTTAATGGTTAATCCAGCTTTTTTTTGATAACATCTACACATTTTACAATCTAATATTTTTGTCTTATAAGCTTCAACACCTTGTTCGTTAATATAATACTTGATAATATTTCCACCAATTGTTTCACCACAAAAATAGTTATATGCTCTATAAACTACATTGCCAAAATTATTATCTTTTATTACTTCATCTTTAATATACTGTAACACTTCACTTGATTTATCAGGACTAATTACAAATAAATTCTGATTTATTGTTTCATTTTTATTGACAATAAATCCATCTTCATGGCTCATTTGATATACTACCCCAATACCATTTTCAACTGAAAATACATATGCTCCAAGCTCTAATAACTCGTCAGGAACTCTATTAATGTATGAATTATAAGTACCTATCAACTTATTTCTAACACTATTTACAGATTCTTCATTTGTAAGCTTTGTCATGGATTCATTTATTGCTCCTAAATTGCCAGTTAAACAAATTACCTTATTTCCGCATACATATGTTCTTTTATAATCATCTAACAATACATAATTCTGGCCATCCTCTTCATGGTAGATTCTACCATCTACCCATAAATAAAATTGTTTTTCTTTCTCATCAAAATAACTTATTATTAAACTCATAAAATAACTTCCTCCTTTTATTTTTATAATTTTTAATCGCTTTCGTACATGATAACACCACAACAAACAATGAACACTTATATTTGCCAAATATTAACCTGAATAATATTAACCTAATCCCCTTGCTATCCGGTCAATCAATTTAACAACTTTAATCACAGTCTCCGGCTCCAAAACCGGCTCAACAAACATACCACCCAACCTCCCTTCACCATCAATCAACTTAAATACCTGAGAAACATGCCAGGTCAAATTTCTATCATCAAATTTCACTTCAATAATCACACCAACACTATCTAATTGAGCAATAATACAGCCCTCACTATTACATTTTCTATCAATCAACATAGCAATTGAATCATCAATACTATGCTGCTTTAGATAATCTCGAATTCTCATATATTCCAAACTATTGTAATAATCATTATTAAATAATTGATCTATTAGAATACTTGCACCTTCTTCATTTTCCATATAATTATTCTCCTTTTCGTTATCAAGTGTATTTATTGAATCTTGTTTTACACCTTCATCCCTCCCTTGATAAAATAAGAAAAACCTGCACTAATGGCAGGTTAAACATTTTTAGATATTTTTTTCTACTGTATCCTAAAATTCTTTTCTCAAAATGAATGAGCAAATGGCCTCTCGTGTAATAATCGTTGTATACCAAAATGGCACCTATTTAACTGAGCATTACTTAATAAACATAATTAATTAGAACATCATTAAACTGTATTTATCATATAAATATGTAATAATATCTAACATTCCATTGATTATCTCGTCCCATTTTAAGTCATTTAAGATTTCCTTATCTTGATTTATCCTATGATGCACTATGGTACAACGAATACCATATATCCATTCACCCATCTTTATATTAGCTTGTTTGGGGTGTCTATTCTTTTCCTGTTGTAAAATATATATTAATGTTGGTGGCAAACTTTCAAAAATACTATTTATTGCATTCGTCTCATTATATTTCCATAGAAGCTCTTTTTGAATTGTTGACGCTACCTCCAATGTGTTAATTTCTAATTTAGTTATAGAAGTAATAATATTATTAATTCTATCCATATAATAGATTGTATATAGCATTTCAATACATCTATATAAATCTAAAAAAGCAAATTTATAATTAATACTACATAAACTAAATAATAAATTTTCAAAAGGTATAGAATTATGACCAAAACAAAAAATACTGCTATACTTACCAACAACAGTATCTGAAAATGGCAAGTATACAAGTGAGTCAGTTAAGCAAATATAGCACCCAAGCATTCTCACTAAATCATCTTTATTAAAAAGACAATCACCTTTCAATTCATATACATCAATTGGTTCAAAAAAATCTCTTAAAACGCTTAAATAATGTCCCCCATAATCTTCAAACCCTTTATAAATACAAAGAACCTTTTGAATAATATCATTTGCTTTAATATTATTTCTTACTTGAACATTTAAGTCCTTATCAGCAACAATAGAAACAAATAATCCTGAGTTTAATTCAAAAATGTCCATGAACTCTGGCATATTATCCGGCTTATCCATAATACCTATACTAATAAAATAAAACTTATTTTCAAAACTATAAATTGCTGCCCTTTTATATGGTTGAAACTCAAAGAGATCTTCCAATACTGCATTTTGTAGCCATTGCTTATCTTCTTCTTCCCCGAATACCCATCTTGCCTCATCGAGATTGTCACATACTTCACCACTATTTGTTACTTTATCTTTTAGTTTTTCAAATAATTTCTTATTCATTTCTTTCCTTTTTTCTGTCTTTTTTTTACTCATTTATTGATATGCCCTCCAACATGGATACATATTGTCTAATTGAATATAATATTCAATTAGACATTCAAAAGCTTTTAGGAAAACTGCTCTTTCATATTCACCAACTTTACCAGTTCTTTTCCCCGTAATAACTAAATCTATATCTTTTATTTTTAAAAATATTCCCAATTCATCATTAGTCATGCTATTAATTCTTGTAATAAACTGATTCAAATTATCAAATAAAAGTCGAGCATTTTTTTCTTGGTCTTCAGGTTTTTTTTCAATACCAGGTATGCCAATTATATTTTTCGCACAAGCCACAAAGAAACCTACTCGTGCAGGGTGAGAACTAAAGATACTCTTGCCATTCTTAAATTTTGTATTCATAGCATCATCTTCCATATGTCCATTATATCTTGAAAAGGCAGAATCCAAATTTACAAATATCCCAGCTAATTGTATAAACATATCTGTAAAGTTTTTATTGGCTGTTACTTGAATTAAATCCAGTTTAGTAAATTCCTGAGTTAACGCATCCTCAATATCTAAATTTTCTTTCCTAGTCCCAAAATTTAGATATAGTTCAACAAATTGATTTGCTTGATATGAACCTGCTTTACTTCGCTTAGATGTATCATCAATTTTTATTAACAGCAAGTTTTGAACATTTTGTTGAAGTTTTTCAATTAAAGGGGAAAAAATTACTTCTAATTGCCTTTTTATATTCCAAGGTATTTGTCCAGAATTGAGAACAAGCATACGATATATAATACTGTTAACACTATTTGTAATCCAGAATTCAACTCTAATCTGAGAATTCTTATCAAGATTACCCTTATTCAAAGCTTCAAATATTGCTGTAGACCGCTGTATCCCATCAACAATTGTAATTTTGCCAGTTTTTATAACTTCATCGTATACTTTATCAAAGGTATTATTAATATCAGATGACAGTTCCTCCATAGTTTCAATATCAACAATAACTCCTATTACAACCGGAGGCAAGATTGCACCTATTTCTAAATCCTCGATCATTCTATTCCTAATTCTTATAGCTGTACTAGTTTTTAGTGGTGTTCTCTGACCAGACAAACCACCATTTTTTATATATGCATCATCAATAATGCTTATATATTCGGAAATAGACATATTTATTATTATTGAAGAACAACTTATACCTTTATCAAATAAAATGTTTAATTTTTGATTGGATTTCACTGTTAATTCCTCCTTTTACCATACATTTTTATTAGCTACTCACTATGAATTTGGTTAATAATACATTATTGGTATAAGCTTGTTAACTCTTATTTTGGTATTGTACAGACGTTATCTAAACTTACAATGTGTATAATCAATCATGACATAATCATATTAACAATTTTTGCTATAATACTTTATATGATTATTATACCTTACATTGAATTCATTGAATAGTATGTGTTCTTTTTTATTTTAGTCTCAAGGGAAATAATCCTCTAACATTTCAACCACAATGTTCTTTATAAAAGGTATCATTTATATTCATCATTTACCAGTAACCATTTTATAAAAATATCGTCCCACACGCTAATGTGAAACGAAATATTGGATAGCTTATTCTATTCATCTTCTTGAACAACAATCCTCCTCCCGGCTTCCACTGGTATTAAACACTTATGTATAAACACTTTCATTTAATTTATACCTATAAAATAGCCAGATCCTGTCCGGGGTCTATATCCCCTCGTATTTCACTAGTCCATGCCATGCTGTAGAATAATACGATGGGTATATAGTATTTTGCGGTCACTCAGAGTTACCGTAGCAATAATATCGACACCTTCAGGTACATAGCAAAATACTATATACTATGGCAGCTTAAAATTAAGCACTACTATTTAATATAATTGTCACCATCCTGAAACTAATTTAAATCGAATTTAAACGCCAAATAAGCCTCATATTTATTCATAAGGTATAATGACATTAAAATTTAATCACCTCTTGAAATAGACCTATCTAAATACGAATAATACTAACACTAGATCACCTTGAAAGCCTTATATCCCAATGGTTTATAGTGATTCACTCTTAAAACTACACAAAGCCACTAATAGTTATCATCCCCCTAGTATTTCTGTATTCTGTCACCTGATGACACTAATTCAAAATAAATAATAATTAAATCGTAAATCGGCAACGATTTACCCTTAAGAAATTTTAAAATTTCTTAAGGTGTCTTTTCTTTCTATTCTATGAAAACCCTAATCACACAAGAGTCTAATCGACAATCGTTGTCTGTATTATTTTCCCCAGTTAACTGGGAAAAAGTAATCCATCCAAATTAATAATTTATTGTTTTTTGATTAGATAGTAGATTGAATCTTATGATTTTAATTTATCACGTTAATTTTATATTTTATTTCTGTCTATTGTTTATGGGCAAGCCCATACCCAAACAGAAAGTAAAAGTAAAAAATTAATCCTGAAATGTAAAAAGTGTAAATTTATACTTGGATATAGATGATAAAAAATAGTATAAATATATTATCGGAAGTTTTTACAGCTTTGCTGGAAAAAGGGACGATGCCCGCTGGCAAGCGTCGTACTTTTTAGATATGATATATTTATGAGTAATAAATTTAGTATTGCTACCCACTCTTACTATATTTTTTACCCCCGTATTATCTTATATAATACAATAAGGAAATACGGGGGTAAGACTAGGATACCTTTTTATAAATACCTCTTTTCACCATATACTTACTAAGTATAGATTTTAAACTATTGTTATATTCTTTGGCTTTATCAAATTGTTTTTGTGTGATCCCTATTTCTTTAAGCATATTTTTAGTCTTTATTTCTTCACCACTCCATTTTTCATTTAACCAATTTAAGATTTTCTGTGAAATAGAATCATTTCCATCTTTTGTTTCTCGTCCTGTGATTTTACTCTCTTTAAAAGAAATTAATTCTTCCTTAATCCTATTTATTGTACATCCAGGAAACAATTGTTCTATCATCGAATACACAATTGATTTTATAAGAAAAATATTAACCTCTATTTTTTCCTTAGTACAATTATACTGTCTTAATTTTGTCCTATGTACTTCTTGATAGAAATTGGTTATAATCATAAAATATTTCAACTGATTAATTGATTCGAAACCAAACTCAAAATATCTATGTTGTGAAGAATATGATTTATTACCATAAACAGTTTTACTTCTATCCTTGGTTAATAGATTATCACAGAATTCTTCCACTTTTTTTGAATCCGAACAATGCTTTAATACTTTTTCCCAATCAGTCACGATACTAAGCCATTGTATGATATATTCATAGTCCGGGAGAGTATCCCATCCAAACTGAAACATTATATTGCAATCTTGCATAGTATTCTTACCCTTTGTAGCTCCAAAATAATATGTTTCACTCTCACTTGGCATAGGTATAATTTTATTATCATTTCTTAGCCACTTGGCTAATTCCACTGCTTTTGATTGATATGTAATTATATAAGCCTTATTTCCAATACCTTTTTTCAATCTATCGTTTGCAAATCTAGCACAAGCTTTTACTAAGTATCCTTTACCGTTGAAATTAGACTTTGTTAACTTATGTTTTAAATATATTTTGAATTCCAAATTATTATATATTCTTGTATTTTCTACATCCAAGTATTTAATACTTTGCTGTTCGTACATTTTGAGATATAGCGGATCATACAAAGCAGTTCCATCAAAAATAATTGTCTTAAAAATATCACAATACATATCTCTAAAATCTCGACTTCCTATAGTTGCAATAAATTCAGTGTTCTTTTCATAAACATAGAAACCACCTTTTGTTAGAATTGTATGTATATGATCCAACTCTCTTTTGTAATTATTTTTCATATATGTATCCCATAGTTTCATAAATCCTTCATCAGTTTTGCATATAGGCTCATTGTTACTATTTGAGATAATAAATCTTTTATATGATTTCCTGAGATTTTGCATTTTATCAATAATATGATCTTCTATTTTTCCGAACATATTTTCAAACACTGTCTTATCCGAAGTGTCTTTATACTCACACTTGCTTATTTCTGTGCTAATTTGGTTCAAAAATGCTTTATTAACCTTAACGCTATCTAATACGTCTGGTCGTTCATCAATTAATAAAGTTGTTCTATTTCCTTTATTATAAGTGGAATACTGTTTGATATTCGTACTTGTCTCACGTAATCTAGCATTTGTTATTAACAATATTGGATAATCCTTTTGTTCTTCTTGTTGCTTATGAATTTTACATTCGATATAAGGACATTTTCTACAAATCTGACTATCTGATTCTCTTACTTTCTTATTTTGGCATATAGTTTCATTCCAGCCCTCAAGGATATATGCATAACCACTCAACCCTCTTTGCTCTAAAGCTTTTTGAGTTTCACGTAAACTATCTAATCTATCAGTAACAAGAATAAGTCCATTATCAGATACTCCATTTTTATTCAATTCTATAGTCTTAGCAATGATTTCTAAAGAGATAGAACTTTTTCCAAAACCGCACGGAGCTGGGATCACTACAGATATATTTTCTTTAAGTTGCCCGAAAATAATCTTTGCTGTTGCCTCTGCAAAATGGATTTGCTCATGAGTTGCACCACCTCTGGATTGAAACGTTTGACTAAAATTATAGACAACATCTTTTACTGACTTATTCGTTTTCTCATCAATATCAACTAACTCATCTGCACTGTATACATTTTTTGTTAACTCAATATTACTACTAATATAATTATTCCCATCAAGCATTTTATCGCCAATTTCTTTGTATTGGGTATTGTATTCGATTTCTTTGATTAAACTCTTTTCTCTCACTTAATTATCCTTTCTAAATTATGGCATATTATGCATACGTAAATCTTTTCTTTAGTTTTAGCATCTCGTTTAATGCCTCTTGGAATTTTTCGCTATTCTCAAAGGAATATAAAATGTATCCCTCATCTGCACAAAATCTAAAATACTTAAAACCAAGATAAGACAATGACTCGGCAAGATATCTCTTTCTAATGCAGGTATACTTTTGTTTAGAATTACTCATATTCTTTATACTTCTCCTCAATAATTATTTAATACGATGATTCAAGAGCCTATTGGCTTCCTCCCTGGGGATCCCATAAACCATTTTCTTTGAAATTAAGGGGGCAGGTTTGTCCTACCCCTATTCAAATTATTATTTATAAATCATCAATCAGTTTTATCTACCAACGCCAGCGATTGAACATTCAAATTACTTAGTAAGGCTTTTATAGTGTCCGCATTATCAATTATTATAAAATTATTCGTCACTTTCATTGGAGTAACTGGTTCAATTACCGTTGATTTAGACTCAACTGGCTCTAAATCGTTAATATTACTTTTATGTAGTATTATGCAATTTTGCGGATTAAACCCTTTATTTTCATCAATCCTTTGCAATTTTGATTTTTTAGGTACATAACCACCATCCACATGAAAGAGATAGTAACGAAGAAATCCCACTTCTCCAGTCCATTCTGTAGCGAAGTTTATTTCATTATTAATAAGAGTTTCTCTTTTGCTTGGCGAAGCTGGATCACAATGTGTTTTATTTGTAGTCCACGATGCTCTTATCTCTTTCCAAAGTGGGTAAATATCCTTATTTGCTACAGGCTTTTTGGTTTCTTTTTGTTTTGTTGTCATGTTTATCAGTAATCTCCTTTTTATTTTGTTTTTTAAAATATAAGTGATCTCGCAAACCCTTGTAAAATAAGGGTTTATAAATCTGAATATCATGATAAAATATTGGTTTTATTTGGTAATTTTATAATCAATTACCTTACTGATGATATTAAACCGGATGCTGGTCAGGGTTTAGTATTACTTGTTTTTCCAAATAATTGACTAACTTAGAATAATCTTTGTCACACAAATTCTCTCTGCCATTTCGGAAGTGGGATATTCTTGTTTCGTGAAAACCCAACTTATCAGCTAACCACCGAGCCTTGATACCCCTTGTTTGCAAAAAAGTATCTAGATTTTTTCTTAATGCACTCTGATCTACTAAACTATACATAATTATTCTCCTCTCTATAAGATTTTATGATTCCACCTGTTACTATGCTAGAAAACTGGTTATAAAAACTTGCTAAATTCTCCTTCTCTCATTATTAATATTTACCATAATGCTAACAAACACAACAATATTAAGTATTTGTAGCATGTTATTATATATTTTTTTTGAAATCATATTTTTTACTACTTATTTTACGTTGAAGTCAACTAATATTCTTAAAATATTTATGACTTTCGTTAAGATTGTTAATTGTTAATTCTGTTGTCCCTTCATTTGGAGAATTAACCTTGCATATTAAGTAAGTTTGCTTATTGTCTTTAAAACTGAGATTGATAATACCCTTTTCCCCAAATATTCCCATATACTTTTTATATTGCTTATCATTTATCCGAGCGAGATCACTAATAGCAGTTTTTGTAATTTTACTTTTATTCTTAACACCATGAAAAATTCTAAAATCCGAATTATGTTTAGTACAGGATTTATCCAATAAAATTAAATAATAAAGTAATCTCCTGGCATCGGAATTAACAGCATTATCTTTGATATATTTAATTTCACTATCAGTTAATCCCCTATCAGGGTCATTAACAATATCAATAAATCGGCCACCTTGATACAAAGCAAAATTTACTTCTCTTTTTTTAGTTAATTTTTTATTTGCTTTCTTAGATGCTTGTTTCTTTTCAATAATATAATTTTCTATATTTTCTATTGGAATATCTCTTGCCTTATCTTCTAATCTATTTCTTAATCTAGTGCCAAAACAATTGAATAGAATAGCCTTGTCCGGATTATGAACATAAAACTTTTTATCCTCATAGAATATAAATATTAAAATATCAATCAGTTTATCAACATCTGGACATATGGCAAGAAGACTATTTTTGCAATAATTGTAAAACAATTTATATTGATTTGCATTTTCTATTCTTTCATCTTTACTTAAGAAATCATTACCATCTGCATAAGTATCATGTTCTTTTTTAAGAAATCCTAATTTGTTTAAAACTGATTCATAATAAGTATTATGGTATTTATCTGGCCGTTTCTTATAGAACTTATTAAAATCAAAAATAACTTCTTTTGGTTCTAATTTAATAACCTTAATTTTTCCTTCCAAATAATGGCATATTCTATTCATGGTGCAGTTGCTGTCAGAGAACATACTAATTGATTTTTCACCCATTAAGGCTAAGTTTGAATTGATCTTATTCTGTTCTACTACTTTCTTCGGATAACGATATTGCATGAAATATGGCAGTTGATTGTTTGCTTCTAATATTTCTTTTATGTCATCAGGTACTTTTGCTGGAATACCTGTTTTAGCAAAATCAATAACCTTGGAACATATGACACTCATAATTTTAATATAATTCCTAATTTCTTCTGTCTGCTTTAGGCTCCATAGTTTAGTAATGTCATTAACATAGGCACCAATCGAATTTCTCATTGCATTACAATCAGTTTTAATCAGTTGTTTTATATCATTTATTCTAGATATTTTCCTTTTCCTGTTTTTTTTCTTATCTTCATTATCATATGTCTTATCTGGCAATACAGTATTTTGATTACCATTATTTTTAGCAGCCATTATAAGAACTCTATCAGATAAACTGACAGCATGATCATTATCATGATCTGCTCCCCCAAGACGTAAGTCTGTACTATCATGGATAGATACACAGATTGTAGCACGTTGATATTTCATATATTTTACATCTGGAATCTCTGGTTTAACAACATTTCTTATTGCCCATTCATGGCTGACATGTGGAAATCTTACTAATCCTACTTCATTAACACCTTTCTTATCCCAGTAATTTGAATAAATCTCATTTCTCTTTAATATGCCTTTCACTGGTAAATCTAACGACCATTCCAGCAAACTAACCACATCAATACCTAAAACTTGATAGTTTCCTTGACATAAAACTCCACCAAGGTAAGCACGTTTTTTAAATCCATCTATGTCTTGTTGTATCTTCTTCTGAATCCAAGGGTCATAAAATAATGATTTGTTTAATGCTAATGCTCTATAATACTCAGGCAACATTTTCCGTTTATCTTTATCTTCAATATTAATACCACGATATTTTATAAATTTATCAACATCTGTAGATATTTCAGTAATGGTTTTAATAGTCTTTTCACAAAGAATTTCTATTTGTGTGTCTGATAATTCTAGTGATTGTAGCACTTGATAACTCAAGGGAACTTTATGTTTTAATTTTTTAGGATTATCACTCCATTGGCAAATATTAAATGTTCTTTTATATCCTTCAACTTCAGTATTAAATGATTTAAACCATTCTTCATATGAATTATACTTTTCACGAAATTTAACCATTGATTCGGTTAAGATACAGTCAAATATTAAATTACCATCTTTATCAATTAAATCTCTTTCTGTTCCCCAAGCATCTTTTCTTTTGATAATGCCTTTTTCTAGGATATACTTCTTTAAATCAACTGTATAAATATTACCCTTAATTCCTGGTAATAACCTGATTAATAAGGAACTAGGAATATATTTTAAATCTAACTCATCCTTATTCCTACACCATTGGATAACCCTTCTGACATCAATCAGAGCAGCACCATCATGGGGTTTCATTTCATGTTCCCTTTTTCCTCCTGGTGGAACAACTTTATATTTGTCTTGCTCATACTCTTCAACAACATCAAATTCTTCTTCAATCTCATGCTTATAATCTGGAATAACTAAAATATTGGGCATCTTAACTGGTATACCATCCGTTGAGCATAGTCCAAAATAGCTATTAAATTTTGCCATAATCTCAAATCCCATATCTTCAGGCATCCCACAAAGTAAGATTGTTACTGCATCATTGTACAGCTTTTCATTAATATAGATTATCTTTTGATTACGAACATGGGAGCTACTTGCCAACAATCGCTTATAGGTTATCATTGTTTCTTTTTTATTTTTATTTTCCTCATCTTCATAATCTATATAATTGATTCTTACAGTGCCATCACTATTTTCATAATATGTTTTTTTGTTGATATATATTGATACTAAGTCTTGTATTAGAGGGTAGTCTTTATTATTGTCAATATCATCTTCAATTTCTATTCCGTTGATCTTATAGTGTGAACGCAAATGATTTACAATTCTAAATAGTTCACTTTCCTTACCTAACGTCTTTAATTTTCTGAAAAACTTTGTGGTTACATCTAAATCATAAGTCCCATTATTATTTTTTAAATTGCTCATATTAATTTTCAAAATACTGTACTGAGTATTTTTATTTTCCTTTTCCATATTTCTTCTCCTATAAATTATTATTTCTAACACTTAACTTGCTTTACTTTCTGATAGATTCATTACAATTCTAGAGCCATCGCTCTCATTAGTTTCTCTTCCTCCATTTTCACTAGTTAATTAGAAAATATTCACATTGGTTATACCTACGAAATGCATACTGTCAATATACAATTAGTATTGACATACAAACTTTCTATTGTTATAATTCTAAGTGTAATTCATGTTCGTAACATTAATGCAGAATTTTTATAGGCTCTGCAAGTGACCTAAAATTGAAATAATAATCATCACCTCTGAATATGTACAAAATCAGGGTACCCATTAAAGATCAGGGATACCTGTCAGTATTATATTCCTTTTTATTATGCTTGTCAATAGCTAAAATGGCTTATTTATAGTTCTATAAATGAAGTATTAAAACCAGACATAAGACTGTCTGGTTTTTGTTATTATAAGGGTAATTCTTAGAGTATATTTCTGTCACCCATTTCCGTTAATCTGTATGCTTATCGGCCCGATGATTAATATACCAAACGTGTGACCACACCTGTACCAGATGATTAACTACAGTAAATTTCCAGTTTTAAATATGGCCTTACTATCCTGCCAGTTTCTTTTCCCTAAAAATTATTTCGATTTCAGAAAAAATAGTTTTATACCTTTTCCAAATTTCTCTCACAGCTTTTCTATGTTTAGTAATAAAACCTACGGGTATATCTTTATGTAGAAATAGCAATGACGGTAACCCGTTGTCTTTTGGATAGACAGGGAAATCTTTTCGATTAGCATAAACTAGTTCCCATGAAAGACCAGGAATCTGAGCAAATGCATTTAACTCTTCCAACATTTGAATTTCTGCTAATGCTAAGTTCTTGTCACCATGCCATCTGTCTGCATTTCTACTTGCAATATAATCCCACTCAATTCCGGTACCATCCAAGTTTTTGATTGATAATCCTACAGTACCACCAAAGCAACCAAAACTGTCTCTGATGAAATAACCAAATTTATCTTTCATATTTTTTTCCTCCATTATCATTATTTATTAACTACTTAATTTCAAAAGATATTAAAAGAGTACGTGTTAGCTGGGGCATACTCTGTTTAATTTTACTTAATGTCCAATGTTATGCCACTGCCTTAACTGCAATAATCTTTTTACAAATAGTTTCCCCCACCGGTATATCATGGTCAGATATAAGTTCAAGAAGCGAAAAGGTTAAATTGAATCCATGTCTATCACTTATACTTTGCAAATAATCTAAACGATATTCTGCCCTTTCAGGATTAGTATAAAATATTAACCCTGAAGTTAAGCCTGTAGAGCGAGAATAATACCATTCGCCATCAATTATACCTAAAGTCATCCTACCTGAAACAAAATTACCTTCCTGATCTTTTATTACAATTGATTTGTCCATTATTTAATTTCCTCCATATGTAGTTTTCTCTGTGTATATTTTATATATGTAATATACCACTATTCCAAATATAAGTCAATAACTTTCTATTAATTTGTTAATAACTTTTTAATCATTTAAATAATCTAAGTTAATTATTTTTTATTGATTTTGTATTAATTTTTTGATACTATTAATACTATATAATAAATGATTTCCTTTGAAAGGAGTAGAATAGATGGCTTTACGTAAAGGCAAAACTGGAATAAGCATAATATTGAAAGACGATACAATTAAGACATTAGAATCAATTGCAGAAAAAGAATTAACTAGTAGAAGTGCCATTGCTGCCAAAATTATTGAAGAAAACATTGATAAGTATAAGAAGCAAGATAAATAATAAAACCAGCCACAATTGACTGGTTTTTCTCCTGCATGAGGGTATATGTCGTTCCCCCTTCAAAGCTCCTGTATATCTTATATTTTGTTCTAATTTATAGTCACAGTCCACTACTGACGGTTTTAATAAAAAGCTTTCCACGGCTGAGTAGTGTACTTATATCAGTATAGCCCAACGATATTATCACCTTCAGGTCACTCAAACTCACCATAATTTACTTCTTCAAGATATAACGCTAATATTTTTATACCACATGGATCAAATTAAACCACTCAATATAATATCAGCAAGAGCCATATTACTTATAAATGGCTTATTTTAGTGGCACACTTTTCGTTAGCGTTATTGGTACGCTTTTATTAGCATTCACATTCCCATACTGGTTCCGCAATTGAATAGCACGCTCAAAAAGTATACCAAAGATGTGGCATACTTTTTAAGTAGCAATGACAATGTGACAATGTTTTTGGCATACTTAAATCGTAGCGTATCCAGATATAGATCATATTCCTTTTTAATTTATCTAAATATTATATAATAATTATTTTCATCATTTCTTTTTTCTAAATATTTGTCTATATATTTATTCGGGTCTTTCTGTTCCTTCTTAATTTCATCAACTTTTTCCTTACAATATCCCAAGACAACATCTCCATAACCAGTAAGATCTTCAATAATTTTAATACTCATACCCGAGCTTATCATATCTATAATAACTCTTTTAGATATCCTAGCTGTAGAAGAATCCATTTTTTTATTTTTACCTATAATCTCATAGAGTAGCCTATTAAATGGTATATTCTTATCTTGCTCCTTTAACGGTATGCAATTGAAATTTATAAACAAATAATCTCCTATATATTCTTTGTCCTTCATTTTTATTAATTTATATCTAATACTATCTCTATATTTTACTAGTTGATTACAAAGTTTTTCAGGTATCTTGATCGTAAAATCTTTATTTTTCTTTATGTTTTTTATTCTTAATGTACTTTCAAATTCTGATATATTGTTAATTCTTAATTCTAGCAATAGCCCTACTTTTATACCCGTATAAGCTATGATTTTAAGACCTAATGCGGATATGTATTTAACATATTTACCATTATTTATTTTTGCATTTAAATCCTCTATTTTGAAGCTATCTATAATATTATTGCATATTTTTATTAGCTTTTTAAATTCTTCACTATTGATTTCTTCCCCAGTTTGTTCTCGTTTAATTATCCTATTACTTATTAACGAATTAATTTTTTTATCTACTTTATCTTCAAAGCCACCTTCATTATCCCCATATCCAAACAGAGCCATTAATGACTCATTTTTTATCTCTTCTTCACGACTACAATATATTAAAAACTCTTTAACCGCTGAAATAAAAAATCTTGCTGTATTTTCATACCTAATTCTTCTTTCTTCAATGTAATAATCTAAACTTCTAAATATATCTTTCACATCAATATATTCCAAACTGCATTGGTTCTCGATAAAATAACCTGAAAAAACCAGTAATACATTCTCATAAACTGGTATTGAAGACTGAGAAAGGTCTTCTGATTTTAAAAATTTATTTATTAGATTATTTATTGACATAGTTCTTCACCCCTATTCCCAAAAACAACGAAAACCTTTTCGAATACCTAATGTGTAACTATTATATTTTTATTTTAATCTTTCATCCCAGTTTTCAATGTAAAAAGAAAATTGGATGGTAAAATAATTTCAATATTCCACCAACAAACAACTAATAACAAAATAATATAATTAATTATATTTCAGAATATTATGATTGTCTATAAATTTTCTTCAACTTAATCTGTAACATAAAACAAAATGCATTGGCGAGAGAATTTCTACCTTCTCAACCAACGCATTAATATTTCATCACTCAACACCATATAAATAACTAATCCTTGAGGTTAACCTAAACTTCATAGAATCGCCTCTGAGGGGTTATATTGTTAGGGTAAGTCATTTTGTATTACCTGCCACTATTAACCCACTACAGAGCAAATTTTTAAACGCCATAGAGGGTATGATTATGAACTACTTATCTAACTTCTTTTTTACTTTTGCTATCCTTTCATTTAAAGCATTATTAATTTTGCTTTCACCCTTAATTTCGTTAATCTTTTTCAACAAACTGTTTGAATTAATCGTATCTCTAACGTCCTCTAGAGTGATTTCTTCATAAATTTGCGTTGTTGAAATATTTGCGTGGCCAAATTGTTTTTGGATCATTTTAATATTTACATTTGACCTGGCCAAGTGAGCACCTACTGCATGTCTTAGGGAATGCGGCCCCAATTTATAACTATCTGGTATCCCTGCTTTTCTAGCATGCTCCCTAACAATATGGGTTACTGAATTTGGATTCATCCTAAATCCATGCACATTTTTACGAAAAGAGGGAAACACAAATGATGTCTTGGGCAACTCCTTATTTTTTATCTTTAACCATTTTTCCAATTCCTGCCCACATATATCAGAGAAAGCACATACACGTTGTCCGGTTTTTCCACTAACTAAAAAAGTCTTAGAAATCCAGTCAATGTTACCTTCCTGCAAGCCAACAACTTCGCCAATTCTCAGGCCAGTGTCAGCGATCAAAATACAAATGGTGGCATTTCTGTAATCTTTTATATCTGACATGTCAAAGGTATCAAAAAATTTAACGATAAACTCGTATGGCCAGGCACTAGGAATTTTATTCTTAATCTGTGGTTTTTTTATTTTCCACATCAGATCAATACCCACAATCTGATTTTCCAGTAACCACGATGTAAAAGCATGCAAAGACCTATACCTCTTCTCGATACTGGCTTCAGACACTTTAGATTCAATTTCCTTATCAGTATTTTGCCATCGGTTTGCATTACCAAATCTGTTTAAATGGTTAATGATAATTTCTCTAGATATTTCTTCAATTGGGATATGACCATTTTCATTTTGAATGAATTCGTTTATGGCAGCATCCTCTAAGAAGGAAATTAAATCACTATAGTACGTCCTCACCGTATTACGACTTTTTCTTTGAGAAAACTTTCTCTTTAAAAATTCAAGTATTGCTGTCTGCAAATCCGAAATCTTCTGATATGGTGTAAATTTACCTAACTCTGCCTCTTTTTCCAAGGCATCTAATAGTTCCCGAACATTCATTCTCCTCACCTCTTATAGTCCTCTGTATTATCTAAACCAAAAATCCTCTTAAATCCTCTGGTTTAACGCAAAAAAATAAAGGGCTGTAACGTCTACTAAACGCTACAACCCTTATTATCATTGACTTTGGAGGCGGCACCCAGATTTGAACTGGGGGATGGAGGATTTGCAGTCCTCTGCCTTACCACTTGGCTATGCCGCCCTTATATATAAAATGGAGCGGAAGACGAGATAGCCAAATCAACAATGTCCTCTGGTATAAGGTTGTAGCATATCCTCATTGTCTGACAGTATATCATACCATCTAATTTATATCAATAACTTGAAAATTAATGTAATTTATTGCATAAATATTTTTAGGTTCTTATTGCACAAACCTAATCTTGTAAATCTCTGTCTTTAAGACATCAACTCGGATAATTTCTCGGTTGTAGACTTTTTACAATACTCAACTTTGTCAATCAGTTCATCAATCATTTCTTCTAGTTGACTTATATTTGTAGAAAGATACCCATCCATTTTTGCGCCTGTTAAATCATAAATTTTACCATCCTTAAGTTGTTGAAGTTTATTTTTAATGTTTAGAATTTCGTGACGATATCTCCGTGTTACATCAACTTTGCTATCTACCACTTTTATCATCCCCTTTTAGTTCTTTTGCTAGAAACTACTCTCGTTGTATTATTCTATTCATATTTTACTAATTCCTTTAAAAATATTGTTAAATTTTAAAAGGGGAATATATTCGTGTATGTAGACTGTTTATTAAATAAAACTTATCCTACTATAGTTTTTTTTAAGGCATAATTATTTTTGTATTCTGTACGACAAATAAACGATAAACCTATATATTCTCGCACTTCTAAACTACCTGACTGTAGTTGGTAATCTGATTTACCGCACAGCAAAAACACCATTGCTCTAACTTTTGTAAACCATGCCGGGGTATGTGTAATAGCTGGTACATGCTGATACTCTCACAGCACTATATATTAATTATATTGTAAGTTTAAATGTGGACTAAGAGTAGACTAATCATAGGAATGGCAAGGCTTGAGAGGTATTTTGATTAAATATATAGATATGACAATATCATTGGATGATACTAAAATAGACTTAAAAGGTTAAGAAGTGACGTAGAAAAGACTAAATTTATCAATATAATTATTTTTACTTTCTGTAAATACTGATTTTAACCATGACTATTTATATGATTTTATCTATATTTATATATGATTTAAACAATCCAAACAGATAGAATAAACATTCACCACTCATTAAACTTGCTTAATCACTGAACTATTAACGCCTTTTTATCTACAATTATATTTACTATTTAATACAATTTTATATAGTTATTTACAAGTAAAACTTCTTGATGTATAATAGACTCATCTTGTAGACAGGCTGTATTGAATATGGATTAGCAGATAAATATGATTTGAGGTGATTTTTTATGATAGCAGAGCCAATTATAAGAGTAATAGATAAAAATGGCGAAAGAAGAATATTAAACGAACTACCAGAAGAAGAACAAGATGAAATGATAAAGTAATAGAAGTATTTTCTAAACTTATTAAAAAGTAAGGACTCCCATTATGGCATCCCTTGTTTAATGACTATATTTACAAAAGGAGTTCTCATAGACATGGAAATATATACTGTACCACAGCTTGCTAAAATAATCAGAAGAAGAAAACAAGAAGTTTACAAAATGATTTACTCAGGAGAGATTGAATCATTTAAGGTAGGATCTGCTAACGGACTGAGAGTGACCGAAGATGCTGTCAAAGATTATATCTCAAGAAAAAATACAATGAGATATTTTAATTTAAAAGATTAGCTGGTGATTAACACCTATAGGAAAAAGATTAAGGCAAATAGACTTCTCCTGCTCTTCAAGGGTAAGAAGGTCTTGTCCAAATTTATTCAAAATATGATATCAATTATGAGGTTAGATTTATGATTATAGAAATACATTACAATATTGTCTCAGATGAAGAATATGAACGAATAGTAAAAAATTGTTCCAGAATAATGATGGAATTATTTATTGAATGGCTCAAAGAACAAAATGATTCTGAAGAGTGATAAACATTAGATTAAGGAGTAGTCCAATTCTCATTAAAAAGGAAGTTACTTAGGAGCGATATATCTTTATGGAATTCATTTTACAAAATACTGATATATTTGATAAGGAAATTGATGTAAAACTAAATAATATCCTATTAGCCAATAAAGATAAAATTCATTACTGGGACTGTCTATAAATTTACAATAATTTTTCATGTAAATTTGTTAAACGACATCAGGTTTAAGCAATTTGATGTTCCAGATTCATGCAAACTGAACAAAGGCAAAAAAAATGAGAATATTGAAGATATAATTACTGATGTATTGGATTTTCAATTGGATAAACTGAACCATATTCTTGATAAAAACAGGATGGAGGTATATTCATCAACCATTCAAGGAGATATATTAGAATCTAAGAATATCATTAAGATTGAAATTTCAGAAGATAATTTCGAACCCCTGTATAAACCTAAAGTAAGTTTTATTTTACCAGATATGCCATATATAAGGGAAATGTCTTTTAAAGTATTTGCAAGAAACTCATTTTAAAAGATGGGTTAAATGTTTTATAACAGGACTCGGAACATTGGTTCTTTAAATTATCCGGAAGATGCATAATTGCTGGGTTTTATCGTTTAGAGTTTATTAGAATAATTTCACCAGTATTTAATAATAAAATTTCAAGAACCCGCATTGTATCTATGTTTTTTAGGGTTAATGAAGCTATATAAACCATATTTTATTCTAATAAATTATTAAGGATGTCCCGAGTCCTGTATAAATATTATCAGAGACAGGAGTCATATGCCCAAAAATGGCAAAGACAGACGATTACGAAATGCAAAGATAATAGATTAATTATGAGGTGATATTGTTGAAAAAATATACAAATGAACAGATATCTGAATACATTAGAAATACTAAACCTATTAAAGTAATAGTAGGCAAGTATGGAAAAATATACATCCTACCACCTATTGAACCACCTACAGAAGAAACATACAGAAACTACTATAATGCTTTAGCACCATTACTCACTAAAACAAAATTACCAAAACTTAAAAAATTAAACTCTCCAGATCTCTTAAAGGTTCACATAGATCCTGAGATTGACTATTGTATTATTAGTCATTTCGCAGATGGTAAAATAACCAGATTTAATATGAAGTGTTACATAGATAATACAGTTAATACAGTATTTAATCCATTAAAGGATAAGGAAGTATTTAAAAATACTTTAACCATTTTAAACAATAATGTCGTTTGGGATTTATCCGGTGAGGGTATTGAAACAGATTGCAAGATTGATTCCTGGACATTATATGTTGCTAAAGATGTGACGGAATTGTATTGATCGAATAAGTTTGATAAAAAACTCCACTCCATTGTTAACCCAAGTGAGGTAGATTAATGAAAAAGATAAGGGAAAATAAGGAATTTACTATAGCTATAATACAGTCCGATGAACCTGAACACATACTTGAAGAAAATTATCAAAGAGGAATGCAATATGCTATCTCAGTGTTAAGAAAATTAAATGATAAAAAGGATAATAAAGTGCCAAAAGACTATTAATTTGGATGTGATTTTTATGAAAGTAACTTGTAGCAATAGACCATCAGATGAAGCAATAAAAAATTTTACGAAAAAGTTGCTAGAGTTAATTGAAAAATATAATCTATATGAAAAATACTTACCACTAAAGACATCTAAATGATGTCTTTTCTTTTTTACCTTATCTCACCCACCCTATTCTCACTTATTCCCCCTTTGATATTCTTGATTAAATTATACATCCCCTTTTATATTTCCTTTAGCCTAATCACCAAAATAATTATTCGTAGAATTAATATTCTATGTTGTATTTCCGTCTAAAATGTGGTATATTATTCGTAGAACACTACACAAACCCATATATTATTGTTCGTAGAATACTATTTAAGGAGAGTGATTCTATGGTGGTTATAGAGCAATTTCTAAACTGGCTTCATGATGAAGGAAAAGACTCGAAAACTATAATAGCATATCAAACAGTTCTTCATCAATTTACCGAATGGTACACTGGCACTTATAGTCATGAGAAAATAACTGATACCAAACCCATTGATGTTAAGGAGTTTATAGGCTATCTAAGACATACGTTAAATAGAAAGCCAGCTACCATTAATAAAGCCATTGCTGGTTTAAAAACTTTCTTCTCCTACCTTGCTGATATCGGATTAATATCTGACAATCCTATGACAAGGATTAAGATTCAAAAGATCCAGGCTACAGATAAGGTAAAGGATACTATGAAGTGGCTCACCAAAGAGGAACAGGAACGGTTCTTAAGTTATATTGACTTGGAGAAGAATGAATTCAAAAGGCTCAGGAACCTTTCCATAGTTGATTTGATGTTGTATGGAGGGTTAAGAGTTTCAGAGGTTGTGGAATTAAAAATTGAGGATATAAAGGTGAATGGAAATATTGAAGTTACCATAAGAGAAGGAAAATATAGTAAATATGCTAATATAACTATTGTTAACAAATACTCTAAGAACCTTAGAAACTGGTTTAAGTACAGGCAGAAATTGACCAATGAAAAATATCTTGATTCTCCTTACCTATTCGTGAGTGAAAGAACAGGTCAATTAGGAGCTAGAGGCATACAGGTAATGTTGGATAAATATGCTGAATTAGCTGGTATGGATAATATGACTCCTCACCGCTTAAGACATTCATATTGTAAAAATCTTGCCAATGCCAGTATTAGTATTCAGACCATAGCTGATCTAGCCCGGCACTCTAATATTAATACTACCAGAATTTATGTTGAAAATTCAGATAAGGAAAAACTAGAAGCTCTTAATAAAATGTAACCTCCCCTACCCTTTTGAGTGGATTTTTTGAGGAGTGTCTTTATAGGCACTCCTTTATAATTCATCCCAGAGATTTATTTCCCATCATTTACCTATCATTACCCTTCTATAAGCAGCATACATTTGATCATACAAATTAACTTAAAGAAGGTGAGGGGAATTAGTAGATTTAATTTTCATCTTAATGAGGAGCATGATTATTATTTAATTGAATTTATTCAAAGTCATAAGAACCAGAGTAGAGTTATTCGTGATCTGCTCAGGGCAGGATATACAATACTTCAAGGAAAAAACACCACAATTAATACTTCAAAAATTAAGCAAAAAGAAACTACAAAAGATACGTCAAAAGATATGAAGAAAGAAACTACTCCAACAACAAAAATACCTCCCAACGAAAAAATTCAGTGGAAGATTCCTAAGAATTGATTATTTAGCATACCATAATTTACAACTTAATATTGGTATTTTCTGCTTTCCTACCGCATATATTTTATTTATAAAATAATCTTAGAATTTTTCTACCCAAGGCAGGATAAACAGCTTCCTGTCTTTTTTATTTGATTATATGTGAAATAGCTTCTAATATATTTAATCCGGCAATACCTATTACCACCCACATCATAATTATTCCCTCCAAATATTTTGACTATAGTATGTCTTATCGCATCTTAAAAAATTCATAATGTGAGGTGAATATTATTGGATACTTTTGATAAAATTTTGAGTTATGGAGAAATAATTTGCATGTGCCTATTCGTTTATTTTTCATATAGAAGAATCAAAAAAAATAGGTAGGAGTGAAATAAATGAAGATAATTTTAACTTCTACTATACTCATTACATCTATGATAATTTTCCCTTCAATTGGATTTGCATATAATAACGAACTCTCTAATGCTTTCAACAGCGGGATAATGCCTATTTTAATTGATATCGGCAAAGTGATCTTCTCTTGTAGTGTGGTGTATGGAAGTTATTTCATTATGAGAAAAAACTATATTGTTGGTTGTGATACAATCAAGTGGGCTGCCATCGGATATATCGCCCTTAGACTTACTCAGGGGTTTACTTCACTTGTAGATTCAGTTGCAAATGGATTGAAATTTTAAGGTGTGATAATATGACACTTGAAAAAATATGTGACTATTTATCAGGTAAAATCTATGACTTGATAATACCTAAATTTTCATTATCCTTTCCTATTCTTTTTGATGTTGGCTGTTGTGTTTGCCTTTGCGTTGTCGTGTTTTCTTGCTACATGGTGATTATGAATAGAAAGAAATATGCTAATTATCTATATTACTCTTGTATGTTCTATACCATCTTCAGATTAATGTCAGTCATATTTACTCCAAAGGTTTAGGAGGTGTCTACCCTGCACCTACCATTTTTTAAAGTAGAATCAGATGAAAATTCATATATTCAAATTATTCCAGACATATCAATTGAAAATGGACTGAAGAACATTAAATTGGTTCAGTCTATATATAGCACAATATATAAATCACTATTTGAAAGAATTAAATATGCCAATAAAAAAATCATATATACCAAAAGGCAATATGTTTCATATTTTATGGTGTTTCAACAGGATAAAATTTCTTTTCATATGTCTTTACCGTCATTGACGGAAAATTTTATTAGCAATAGGTATTATCATACGTTCCCAAACATAACATTATTATCTTGTGATAATCCTTTGAATATATTAGACCTGTCAAAAACAATGCAGTTTAACTTTATTCAAAAAGAAGAAAATTTTAAAAGTATAACTGCTGACATGAGAAGCGAGAATCCTATCCCTGGATTACTTTCTATCTCCAAAGACATTAAAGAAAATGACATTGTTATATTTGAGATAATTCTTGATTGTTTGGATTTATATACCAAAGAGATCCTTGAAAATCAAAGATTAAAGTATGTTAAAAGTAATAATAAAATACCAACTAAAACTATAGCTGATAAAGTATTTTCCATAATACCATTTACGCTTGATACTATATTTGCTGTCTTTGATGTTTTGTTATCTATGAAAATAGATGATGATACAAATACCATCAAACCTACGTTTTCCAGCTATACGAACCAAAAAGTTAATTACGATTTATTCAATGGTGTGATTCGTGTATTTGTACAGTCAGATGATTTAGTTAAACGTGATCAGATAGGGAAAAGTATAGAAGTATGTTTAAGAGATATAGCAGGTGACAATGAAATAATTATAGGCAAAAAACTTCAACCCCAAAATACTCTTAGGAAAATACCTAAGTTTACCAAAAACATCTACTCAGCTAAAGAAATAGCTGCATTAATGCAATTGCCTACGGGTTACTATCAGAAAGAGTATTCACTTATTGAATCTATTGATACAAAAGAGATGAACCTACCCAAACAGTTATTCCAGGATGGCATTAAAATAGGTGAAGTAAAATTTAAAGGAAATAAAACGGTTGTATCTTGGAATATTAAAGATTTTGATGTTTCTACACTCCCTATAGCTTTGTTCGGGATGCAGGGATCAGGCAAGAGTGAATATCAGATTAATCATGCCATACAAGCTATAGAAAAAGGTCAAAGTATTTTCATTCTTGATGGGATTAAAAACTGTGAAATGTCTCATAAGATATTAAATTATCTACCCAAAGATTTCCCAAAGGAAAAGATTATTATATTAGATTTCTCTAATACGGAATATATAATACCCTTAAACTGGAATGAAATCATAGTACAAAATCTAAACACTAGCAATAAACTATATATTTCTAATCATTTGACTCAACAGTTAATATTGTTCCTTGATAGTTTAGTCGATGAAAATACACAGAAATTAAGCCCCAGGATGAAACGATATCTTACTTCTGCCGGATTATTAGTGTTTAGCTTGCCTGATACTACTATTATGGATGTTCTCAACTGTCTTATTGACTATGATATAAGGCATAAATTCATAAAGCAGAGCAAGTTATCAAAAGACAGCAAGATAATAAAAGAGTTATTAATGCTTGATAAGAATGGCAATGACACTAACTTTAATGATATTAAGGGTATAATTGATAGGCTAGATTTGCTTTTAGGTGACTTCGTTTTGAATAATATATTTTCAACTAAATCAAACAGTAATATTAATTTTAAGCACTATGCTGATAATGGTTATGCTGTATTCTGCTTAATGCCACAATCTTGGTTATCAGATGGAACCATTGATTCATTAATCACATTCTTAATGTCTAAAATATGGCTTGCTCATCTCATGCGTGGCGAGGATACCCCACCTTATAGAGTAACAAATGTAGTTGTGGATGAAATCCATAGGTACTCCAGTGCTAGAAAGATGCTTGATAATATCCGTGAGATGCGTAAATACGGCCTAAAGTACATTATATCAGCTCATAAACCAGGGGATTTTAAAGAAATACTATCAACTTTAAAATCAGCCGGATCAAGCTATATGTTGTTTAATACCAGTAAAGAAAATTTAAAATTCTTTGAGGAAGAACTCCAACCATTTACAATCCAAGAATGTCTAGAAACTAAAAAATATCACGCTAAGTGTATTGTAAATTATGATAAGCAATACTGTGTATTTGATTCTAAGATCATACCTCCTGCTGATACGACCAGGGAAAGAGTAGACAGAAGTAAATTGATAAGTGAATGCCAACAGAAATATGGAGTGAGGGTTAGTTATTAGAATCTTCAAGGGGGATATATATGCTAGAACATTTTCATTCGTTACTATATTCTTTACGAGTCTATTGCACCATTGCAGTAATCGAATATGCTTCATTTGGTACCATACAATATTTTAAATACGATTTACCACAAGGTAAAGATAAAATCAAGAAATCAATAACAATCTTATTGGGTTTATACGGAATACCATTACTCTTTAATCTTATAAGATATACTTTTAGCTAATGTAAGTGATGGGAGTAGTATTTTACTACTCCCATCATATTTTGTATTAGTTAGAATATATTAGTAATATTTAAATATTCAAGAACAGGAGGGATGATAATTGTATACCTTATTAGTAATATCTCTTGTAATTGCTCATATTGTTGTATTTTTAGTGTACAAAATTAAATTCTGGTTCTCTGGATTCAAATTTAAACTAATTTATGATAAATCAATAAAAATTAATGATAAAAAACACCTTAGCATTCTTGAAGAATTAAGAGATAAACTAGCAATAAAAAACCGTATATTTGTAGGACACAAAATAAAATCACGGGAATATAATTGCAAGGTAAATACATACAAAGGTGACATATATATTATATTTTTTGGTGAATTCTATGATAATGTATTTTCAGGTATCCTTGCTCATGAATTAGCTCATATTCATTTTAAGCATATAGATAGGAGAATAAATTATATTAGTAATTTTTTTAAAAGGTTAAATATATTATTGTTTATTACTTATATTCCTCTGGCGCTTTGGTTTTGGGGGAAAATGTCTATTAAAGAATCTTGGGATTTATGTGGGGTATGGCTGAATTTAATAGTCATGTATATAGCATTAAAATTATTTATTTTACCTTCACTATCACCCATTAATAGAAGAGAAGAAATAGAAGCTGATATATTAGCTACGCAATTAGTTGGAAAAGAAACTTATATTCGTGTTCTAGAATTCTTAAATACAAAAAACAAAAATAAATTTATTGAAGTGATTTCTTATATATTTTCCTTTATGCTTACTCACCCACCAGTTAACAAGAGGATTACTGCTATTAATAACTACTTTAGAATTTAAATCCTTTTTATGGATGTTTTTTTACTTTCTAAATTATAAGAATTAGTGAAAGAAATCGACTTGTCATTGGTGCCATGTCATGGAAAAGCTGCAAAAATCATTAGTTTAGCATGTTAAAGGCCATTCATCTGGCCATTTTTATTTGCAATAAATAATTAGTATCTATAATTATTTAGAGGAATAATGTGCTATCATATCGAATTATATAAAAATCCTTTATGATAAGACTAACCAGACATTTGACGTCGCACAAGGTGGTGACTTAATAATATGTTAACTGCACTTTTGGACGGAAGCAAAATAATATCCATAGATCCAAATTGGATAGGACGCAAAGAAGAATTACGCAAACTATGTAATAACACAGCTGTTTGTCCGATTTGCCTGGAACCAATTATATGTAAGTTCGGCACAGAAAGGATTCACCATTTTGCTCATAGTCGTTTGGCTAATTGTCTAGGAGAACATGAAACTGAAGAGCATATGAGAGGAAAAGCTATCCTGTATGATTTTCTACAAAACAGGTATAAAGACTTGGTAGAAATTGAACTAGAATGTATTCTTCCAGGGTTAAGTACGTTATGTGATATAATAATCAAATTTCCAGACGGTAAGCGTTGGGCAGTAGAATTTTATTCCGGACATATAAAAGAGGCTAAGTTAAAGGAAAAGATAGATTACTATAATAAAGAAAACATAGAAGTACTTTGGCTAATATCAAGTAAAAGCATTAGTAAAATTACCAGTAAATGTCTTAAAATTAAATCCGCTGAACGCAATCTAATCCGGGACACAGGTATTGATAGATTCTATCCTATCGACTGGTATAAAAAAATTGTTGAACAAAAAATAGATTATCCTATTCCAAAGTGTGGGATAAACCGTGGCTCATTATATTATTTTTCCGTTGAGAACAAAAGCATTATTATTGCAAGGGGGCTTAAGGATACCGCACATATTACTATTTTTGATGCTGGTGAGATATTAAAAGGATCTTTACAGGATATTATAATATCCAAAAAAAGGAATGTCTGGTGTTTTGAACAGGAAACTGGCTGGCGGTCTAAGCTTAATCAAGCAGAAGAAACACTTAAATGCATTAAAAATGAAAGAGAAATTGTAAGAAAAAAACTAGCAGAAACGAAAGAGATTGATTATGGTTTATCACGATACAGTAAAGGCAACCATCAAAACTGGCCGGAAACAACTGATACCCTGGGAGAATCAAAAATACTCTCACAAAAGGTGATTCTATACACATGTACAATATGTAATAGGCAGTTACCTGAAAGGGACATGCCTATTCGCAAATTAGATACTAGAAAAGGGTCATGTAGAGATTGTTTGTATGGAGAAAAAAGATAAACCACTCACAGATTTATTAATAGTGGTATAATAGCACTATTATTTGCCAATGAATAGTACCTTGCCACATTCGATCTACAACTTCTTTTTATATTCGCACCTAGTTAGATATAAAGCAAAATTTTACTTGCTTTAATTAGGGTTTTGTATATCGTAATAGAATAATACAGACTCTAGACTATACTTCTACTCTATAGAAAATTACAATAGAAATAATATCCACTTACAATAAAAATATAATTATGATACTTTCTAGCAACAATATTGGGGTGAAAGTTATGAAAAAAAACATGGACTTTCCTGGAGAAATCCTATTTTTTGAAGAAATCGATTATGATAATATAGACTCACCAATAAGAGAACCTTGGGAATTTAATAAATATGAAGAAATTGGTTTAATAAAAGTCAGGGTATCAGATATAATTGAATATCCCGATGCTTTAGGTGGAAATACATGTATTCATTTAAATAAAGCAAAACAGCTTGGTATATATATTCCTGGTAGCAAATATTCCATGAAAAGTATAAAACAAGTTTTAGAAGAATCCTCACAATCAACGGAAAATATTAATGAATGTCTAAATTCATATTGTGGTGGTCTTTATGAAATTTTAATTGGTAAAAGAAAAATAAAAAATATTAATGACAATGTGGTGCTAGCAGAATATAAAGGTAAATACTACCCCTATGGGAATGGACATCACCGTATTTGCATTGCAAAAAGAGCTAATATTGAGTATATAGAAGCAGAAGTAATTAGATATTATGATGAATAATGCAAGACAATCTAATATTTACTTGGGTTATTATTGAATTGCCTGTCAAATAGATTAAATAATAGAGATTTCATTTACTATTTGCCTTTTTTATAAAAAAACTATTAAGAAACACTTGAAAGTGATCCACCTTTGGATCACTTTTATTTTAGCACTGATGGCTCAGATCTATAGTAGCAAAGTGAATCACTTATAATTGACAATCACACACGAACCTAATCAATTTAAACCGGCTGATTTATTACCTGTTCAATTTCATTTGAAATAATCAATTTAAATTATGCCCATTTATTAATATAATCATTGTCGTTTTACAGGAAATAATGTCGAACAGATACACTCCCTCTATTTTAGTGGTAAAATTGTGTTAAATAACTTTAGGGGAGTTGATTGATATAGTACAAAGATATTGTTCTAAATGTAAATTATTAATTCCTGAAAATAAGGATACTTGCCCCAAATGCGGAAATGTACTATACAGAAAACCTAATAACACAAAGGAAACAAACAATGCAAATACAAATAATACAATGAAAGGTATGCCCAAAAACCATTCTAGTAATACAGGAAATACCAAGAGGTTTATTGGATTATTTTTAATAATAACCATATTAATTGTAGGTATTCAACAATTCAATTCAATAAAAGTTAAAATGGAGTTTAAATCAGCATTAGAGTCATATTTAAACAATGAAGTACTAAAAGATATAAAATATTATAAAAGTTATACGCTTAGTGGAGATTGTTATAATATTTTAAATTTAGTATTTAGTAATGATTTTGATAGTATATTTCCTAAAGAACAGTATAATATTCTTCATGACATTATGCAAAAATACGAAAGTCAACGGGAATCGCTTTTTTATCAACTAACTAAAAAAGGAATACCAGGGTTATCAAATATTTATGTGTATACTTCAAATGATTCGAATAAGAAATATGAATATTCTTCTGTAGATAGTTTTACAGATAAAAACGGAGAATTATATCTTGATTTTGAGATGTCAGACAATAAGCCGACATACGACAGTAATGATCAAGATATAATTTATGAAAGTATTTCAGGTTCAGACAATGGTTACAAATGGAATCAAACATCTTATGATGCACAAGTTAATTTATGTAAAGATATTAGTAGCCGAATAGGAGGGCACGATTGGAATTACTATTATGATGCAATTAATGAATTTTATAATAGTAATGACGCAAACATTCTTAATACAAAAATAGCAGAGGTTGCAGGAATGGTTT
>Ga0209318_1000433_pt1 | contig 41342 bp, 34 predicted proteins | sample RifGroE1_FD_183999 | JGI IMG/M metagenome (GOLD analysis project Ga0209318, IMG submission 183999) | Groundwater microbial communities from Rifle, Colorado, USA - Groundwater E1 (SPAdes) (version 2) | ecosystem: Environmental > Aquatic > Deep subsurface > Groundwater | place: Rifle, Colorado... | reverse complement strand
AAGATTTGTATTTAACAGCAGGAGGAAGTAGAAAATTCTATATTGCTGCTAGTGGATTTGATCCAGAGGACTACCTTAGTATTTGTGACGAAGAAATTGAAGCTGGTTTTGATGAGCGATATCCTCCTCATATTACTAGTTATACAGCCACTGATAGTGCTGATACAGCAAATGAAGATGGCAATTTAGGAGGAAGACCTACAAAGGATAATTCAGAATTAAAAGAATCAGGTTTAATAACAAAAAACTTAAAAAGTAACGAACAAAGAGTTGAGAACAAAAAATAATTTAAATAATAAAAAGTTGAAAGGAGGTGATATGTTTTGTGAATAATTCAATCATAAACTCTGATAATACATATATAGAAATTTGTGAAATGTCCGAAGAAGATGTTGCAGGAAGAGCAAAAATTCGTATGTCTAGTCATTTTATCCACCCAGAAGCAGGTAAGTGGAATAAGAATGGAATCACATGGCTTGAACAATATACTCAAGATAATATAAAATCTGCTATAGGAATGAATTATGTGGTGTCTTGGGCAGATGAGGAAAATCAAATTCCTTCAGGACACGGAGAAATGAGTTTTGATGAAGATGGCAATGTTAAATTTGAAGGCGTTGTTGTCGGAAGTGTATTAGATGCTTATGTTTGTGATGTAGAAATTGATGGACAAATAAAAAAGGTAATGATGACAGAAGGATATATTAATTCACAAAGATACAGTCTTTTTGTAAAATGGTTAAAAGAAGAAATTAAAAATGGCAAAGTTTATGGTTCTATTGAGATAAATGGAAAAGGAAAATCTAAAAATATTGTATATCTTGATGGAAACAAGAATATCGATGGAACTTTAAAAATGGGCCGTTGTCCCACAGTTTTTGATTTTTCTGGACTGGCAATATTGTCAAGTTTAGAAAATCAGGCTGATGATGACTCAATTGTTTTTGAGGTTAATTCTAAACAGGATGATCTTGATATAAATAATAATCCAACATCAGAAACAGGAAAGGAGGACAATATATTGCCAGATGATAACAATATTCCAAATAACGCATCAATCGAAATAAACGAATTAGATATCAATGATCTTGCAACCTTAATTCAAAATGCATTTAATAGAAAATTCACTATTGAAAATTCAGATTCAGAAAATGATTACCATTATTATTATATTCATAAGTTTTATCCAACTAATTCAACTTTTGTAATGAAAAGTTATAGTTGTACAGGGGAATATTATGGAAGCTCTTATACAGTGGAAAATTCTAAGGTTATTATTGGCAACATTATTAAAGTCGAAGAAGGGTGGAAACCAGTTGATGGTGAACAGTTTGTCGAAGTTAATAATACGCTGATTAATATATTAAATAATCAAACGAAGGAGGAAAATAAAAAAATGGATGAAAAAATTGTATTAGAACTTAATCAAAAAATCGAAGATAAAATTAATGAAATTAATACTCTTACGAATTCCCTAGAACAAAAAGGAGTAGAAATTAATTCATTAACTAAATCTTTGGAGGAAAAAGCAACAGAAATTAATGCTCTAGTTGAAAAAACACAAGAACTAGATAATAAAGTAGTTGAACTAAACACCAGTATTGTAGAGGTTAATAAATTACTTGAATCTGAAAAAGCAGAAAAAGAATCTCTTACTGTCGAAGTAAATTCTTTTAGAGAAGAAAAAATTAAAGCAGATTCAGAAGCAAAAATTGCAGAAGTCAATGCTTATTTTGAAACAGAAATTACTAAGAATGGTTTTGAAGAAAGCGAAGTTAATTCTTTGAAAACTTTTGTAGAAGCAATTGATTTAGAAGGATTAAAGAAAGCAGAAGCAGAACTTTGTGCAAAGAAATTTAAAGAAATGATTGCATCTCAAGATAACACTGATGTTGAAACTAACACTAAGAATGATATGTTCATTTCAATTAAAGAGAAAGAAATGAAAAAAGTTCCTGGTAGTATCCCATCTTTCTTTAACTAAGTTTTAGAAAGTAAAGATAAATATACAGTTAATGTCAACAATATGTAATAATGGTTAATTAATTGTAAGTTAGTGGTAAAATTAATAACAAAAATAAAAAGAAATGAGGTAATTAATAATGAGTTTATTTAAATTCCATGATTCAAATTTTCTTAATGTATCCAACAAACCTAATGTAAAGGCAATTGCAGATACATATAATGGTTATCAGTTCAATGTTACATCTGATGTTCAGGTATTAGTTCCAGATTTAGCTACAGCAAAATTAGGTGATATTTATGTTATGTGCAATATCATTGATAAGCCTGAAATCATCAATACAGATTCCTATAAAGTTGTTGCAAATGAGTATATTCGTGCATTTAGACTTAAAGACATGGTAGGACTTCAACTTGATATGAGTGCTGATTTAGTTACTGATGCTTTTGCAGATGTTGCAGTTGGTGCTTTTGTCATTGGACGTTCTGTAGCAGATACTACAAATGTAATGAAATGGACAAAAACAGCAGATCCTTCTGCGTATGAGGTTTATCTTAAAGTAATTAAGAAAACTACTTTTGGTGCGTTTACTATTGATGCAGGTGGTGGAACTGTTGCTGGTGGTTATGTTGTAGAAGTAATGGCAAACGATAATCTGTAAGTTATGAGATTATAGATTATTGTATGTGCTATTTGTAATGAATATATAATATTTTTTGATTAATGTCAAATAATTTAATTGTAATAAATAATTAATAAGAAAGAAAAGAGGTATTAACAATGAGTTTTGGAATAGATTTTACAAATTTTCAAGCAAATGCAGAACAAGTGGAAATTAATAAAAACGTTAAGAATATGTTACCGAATATTGTTAAAAACGAGAATGTGGAGATTTTCACCAATATTTTATATGGTAAAGATGTATCTAAGTATGGTAAAAAAGTTGATACGGTAATGGATAAGATTAAGATGTTAGCAACTGCTGCTAATGATGGTAATTCTCAAGCTACAACAGAATTGAACGCAATTCGGACTATTACTATTCAACAACCTCTTGAAAAAAGACTGGCAATCAATAGTGCAATGGGGACAGTTACAAAAGTTGGATTTAATGAAGAAATGCATTATGAAGTATATGAGATGCAAGGTCAAAAATCAAGAATCCAAGCATCTTCTGGTTCTTTTGTATTCCCAACTGTTAAGAAAAGAACTGGTATTATGACCACTCAAACTTCTACTGGTGGAGTGCTAGTTGATTATAGAGAGTTACAATCTGGAGCTACAGATGGATTTGCAATGGCAAATGAACAAGTCGTTACAGATTTAACAAATCAAATGGTTCTCTCTCACATCAATGCTCTGAGAGCAGGAATTACTGCTGCTACCACTTTAAAGAACTACAGCGAGGGGATTACTAAGACTAATGTTGAAAATACAAGAAAATTAGCAAAACGTTTTGGTACTTCTGTAACAATTATGGGAGATTACAGTGCAGTAAATAAACTTGGGGATCTTGCTAATTTTAGTGTTGTGGCTGCTGGCACAGAATTTAGATTCCCTGAATCCGTAATGGAAGAAGTAATGAAAACTGGTCTTATTAAAGTGTATAAAGGAAGTATAGTAGTTGAATTGCCAAATTCTTACAATATGATCGATCTTAATACTGCTGGAGATTTTTATGCTCCTCAATTACCTACAACTGATTTATGGTTTTTGCCACAAGGTATTATGAGTCCTTTACAAATAGGTCTTAAAGGTAATTTAACTTCCATGGAAGGCACAGACCTAAATTCTAGGAGTCGTGCCATTCGTTATGATTGGGAATTCGGTGAATAATTGCCGACTTAGACAGAAATGTTTAATGTAAAAATCGCGGTATTAAGCTGGAACCCTGAAATGGGAATCAGAACCGAAGGCTAATTTAAGATTAGTCAGGGGCAACGCATAGGAAGTGAATAAATATAATCTTCCCACGAGTCCGCGACACCTTATCAAGTTTTTCTTGAAGGTGAAAAGATATGCTGAACTTATACGAAGAAAAAGTATAAGAACTACAGGATAAAAAGCTTGTAGGGTAACAAAATTGAATTATTTGGTTCCTGAATATATTCCAATGGTTGGATATATTTATGACTCTGCTTTAGCTGAGTAATATTAAACAAATTTTATAAAAGGTAGGTATTAATTAAGATTGCAAGCCTAATTAATTACTGATAAGAGTGGTTTTCCTAGACCACTCTTCTTTTATTTTATAAAAAATTAGGGAGTGATTCTAAGGAGGAATTAAAATTGGCAACAAAACTTACATATCAAATCATTAAAAACTATATAAATAGCGAAGAAACAGGAAATGGTTGTAGTCTAAAAACCACAGAAGAAGAATTTTATCAAGCAAAAATAGATCAAAATAAAAATAACTCACATGTAGTAATATTCATGAAATGTAAATGTGGAAATGATATTGAGAAATCTTATGATAATTTCAAATATTCTAAAAAGCAATGTAATAAATGCTCTGGATTAGAAAGAAGGACTACTGAAGAAGTTAAATATTTCATAGAAGTAGAATCTCAATCAAATTGCAAATTATTATCAGAATATACTATTGCAACTGATTTATTAGATTTAGAATGTGGTTGTGGAAGGCCATTTAAGAAAAGTTGGAATAAGTTTTATAGTTGTAATCAAAGAACATGTAATGAGTGTAGCAATAAATTATCAGGAGAAAAACATAAAATACCTTATAAAGATATAAAGCATTATATAGAGATTGAAAGTAATAGTGGTTGTGAGTTAATAACAACTGAAGATGAATATGTAAACACACATCTAGATATTGATATTAAATGCAAATGTGAAAACCCTTTTACTACATCTTTTAAGCAATTTAAAGGAGAACAATCTAAAAAGCAACATTGTGATGATTGTGGCAATAAAGCAAGAGGAGAAAAACTGAGTAAACCATATATAGAAGTTAAAAATACTATAGCAATCAATGGTTGCGAATTATTAACTACTATTGAAAATTATGAAAATTCTAATTCTCTTTTGGAAATCAAATGTAATTGTGGTAAACCATTTGAAACAACATACAAGATGTTTTCAAGGAAAATTGGTGCAAAAGACAAATGTGATGATTGTGCATTAATTAATTTTAAAAAATTAAATAAAATACCTTATAACGAAGTATATGATTTATTTAAAATTGAGAATTGTATATTATTAACTTCCGAGCAAGAATATTATACTACTCCAGATGATGACAATAAATTAAGTTATAAATGTTCTTGCGGAAATAATAAACCATCTTTTATTTCTTTAGCTCACTTTAAAGGTGGTGAGAGGTGTAGAAGTTGCTTAAGACAGAGAGTTAAAGATACCAATCTCAAAAATAATGGAGTAGAGTATCCTATGCAAAATCCAGAAATAAAAGAAAGAAATAGGCAATCTTTATATAAAAATGGAACTGCAAGATGTAGTAGGCAACAAAAATACATACACAATCTTATAGGAGGAAAACTCAATTACCCATTTAAAGGATCTTCTCTTGATGTAGCATTTCCAGATGAAATGATTTATCTAGAATATGATGGTTCTGGGCATAGAATGAGTGTAACACTTGGAACATTTACAGAAAAAGAATTCATAAAAAGAGAAAGAAATAGAACCTATGGGTTACTACGTTCTGGTTGGAAAGAAATTAGAATCATTAGTGAAAAAGATGACCTAATCCCATCAGACCAAAAACTTCTAGAAATTCTATTATACGCACGTACATACCTCAATCAAAATCATCATTATATTAAATTCGACATTGACAATTCAAAAATAATTAATTCTCAAGGTGAATTTGATTATGATTTTGGCGAACTAAGAAGAATCAAATCAACTGATATTATAGAAATTCAAGTAGCAATATAAATACAAATAAAAACAAAACAAAATAATAGAGGGTAAAATGGAGGGAATAAATAATTATGGCAATTGATATGAATAGTAGGTCAAAGGTACAAAACTTATGTGATTGGAATGTCTCATGGGAGAGGTTTTCCATGGACGGAGATGAATTCATAAAAGCAAATCAGACAGTGTATATTCCAAATATGGAGATTGAAACACAGGTGCAAAACAACAATCTATTTTTTGTTGGATCAGGGAATGGAGATCACAGTAGGGTTTATATTCATAATCCAGAAATGAGAGAACATCTTGGTTTTGACAACAAAGAAGAAAAGCGAACTCAACTAATTCTAAGTGATGAAAAATGCAAAGAAATATTTGATTATAAAACTTTCAGCACTTTCAAAAAACATGTAACTGAAAATATCATTACAAATCAAGAAAAATCAAAAATAGTTAATTATGCTAAGAAAAATAAGATAAATAATTATGATCAGATACAGTATTTAATTGAATTCACAGGTCTTTCATTTAAAACTGATAAAAATGATGATAAAGAATAAATATAATAAATCATTGGAGGTGATATAGTTTGGGAACTTTACTCCAGAAAATATATGATAAATTTTTCATAAAAGTATCTGATGTGGATTTCACTTATAAGCAAGATTTAGTTTATGAGTTTTTTGAAACTGCTGTGGGGTATAGCTACAAAACTACACCACATGATTTGAGTTATACTTTGTATTCTAATAATGCAGTTTTAATAATTTATGATGTAATAGAAAATAGTGGAGATATAACTCTTCAAATTAACTCTGATACATATACAATTGCTTTATTAAATACTGATACAAAATTTCAAATAGCAACAAAAATAAAGTCTACTATTGAAGTAAATTATACAGTAGTATTAGATGATATTGAAAATCCTATGTTAACAATCACTAAACCACTTACAGATAATATTGTGGTAACATTTACTAATACAGATAATACCAATTTAAATCTAATAATTAGTAAAACATATGATGGCATAATGAATAATGACTTAGATATAGATGAGATTGAATTAATTTCATTAAATATGAAAAAAGCATATTTAGATTATTTATTAAAACCATTATCTCGATTAAAAAAGCAAATTGGAACCAAAGATTTTAATCGTTTGGAAAGTAAAGTAGAAGAATTAAAAGTTTATTCATTAATGTTAAGTAATTTAAAGGAAGAGATTAAAGATTTTAGACAAGAATTTAATTCCTATTTAAATTAGGTGGTAAAAAATGAATAATAACAATAAGAAAATATTAATTAAAACTCCAAATTGCGAAATGAGCTTAGAAGATTTATGTAAGAAAGAATATTTAAAAATAAACAATCTTATGCATATGATTGAGAAACAATTTGATATTTCTTTGCATGATTATCCTGAACTTAGAGGTGAGATTCTAGACATAAGCAATTTTATTAAGAGAATACCCTACTTACAAAGGGAAATTATGTAATTAAATAATATAAGTCATAATGATAAAAATCATAACAAAATAATCAAAAAGGAGGAAAGAAAAATGGGATATAGTGATTCTGAATTTAGTAGAATATCTCAAAGTGAAGAAGCAACTATAGATGGCGTAACTGCTGGAACAGTATTAGCTTCAAAAGCAATTGTTGCAGGGACAAATAAAAATGTTGATGTGTTGGCAATTGCAGATTTAAAATTGGGAGCTGGAGCAGGAACTTCTGTAACTGCTAATGCTACACAAATTAATTCTTTGATTAATTTTCCTGGAACCATGTCAACAGCAGTAATTGATTTTAACGCGACTGGTGAACCTGCAATGAAAGTAGTCATAAATGGTGTTGATTATCAAGAAGCAGATGTAGCTGTAGTAACAACAGGTGTCTGGACTAATGGTGCAAGTGCTGCAAACTCTGCTACAAGTTTGGTTGCTGCAATTAATGGTGATACAAGAGCAACAGTTCCTTTTACAGCATTTTTATCTGCTGATGGTGCAAGTGTAATTCTCACATGGGATGCTATAGGCGTTGCAGGAAATGTAACTATTACTACTACAAGTGCAGCGAACTGTACTGTGGAAAATTCAGTTGGTGGAACTGCATCTGGTATAAAACAAATGGTTGTTGTAGATCGCATTGTTACTGCACAAGATGTATTAGCACTTGAAACTAATATACCTTTGCCATTTGTGCCAACTAAAATATTAGTTAATTATTTTGATGCAGATGGAATTTTGCTTGGTACAATTACAGATAAGGCATCCATCCAAGCAAATCCAAATCGTGTTCGTGTACTACAAGCTGGTGCAACTCATTTGGCTGCTACTAATGTAATTCAGGTAATGGCTGTAGAATAGTAGAATACATGTAAGAAAATAAATAAAATTTAGAGGAGGAATTAATAATGGCAACAAACTTTATTGGTCGTTCATTGACGGCAAATATTCTCGAACAAAATGTGGAATTAAATATGTCTTTTATTAATCTTATTGTAAATGATTCAGCAAATGTGATTACTTTGGCCTTTGACGTAACCGCAACAACTAACATAATGATTTTAAAAGCAGGAGAAGTAAGAAAAAATATTGCAGTACCTTTTGGTAAATTGTACTACAAAGCTACTGCCGATGCTTCTGCTTTAAGAATTGAAGGATTGGCAAAAGCAGAATTCTAATTTGTAATTTGAGTAGAGAGTCTATTAATAATATGATTCTCTACTTCATTTAATTGTGACAGGTTGTGAAATATGGATGTAAGAAAAAAATGGATAAGTAGTGACTCAAATTATTCTTCAAAAGAAGAAATTGTATCAGACGTAAAAGAAAATTTTGATATTCGTAGATATTATAGCGCAGAAGGCAAAAGTGTAACAATCGACAACACCACAACACAAGTAATAATCCAATCACATTTAAATCCTTTAAATGAAGGTAAATATGATAAGAAAATTCATATGCCAATTGAAACAGTTGTTAATACTGGATCAATAGTTGAATGGGAAGAAGATAAATGGATTATTGTAAGCAATATTGACAATTTACAAGCATATCAAACTGCAAGTATGGTTAAATCCAACAACACATTAAAATTCTACGATAAAAATTCAATTTTAAATGAGATCCCATGCATAATCTCAAAAGGTTCAATCTCCCTAGATGAACAAAAAATAATATCAACATTAGATTCAGAAATTGCAGTACAAATAAGCAATACGTCTATTACTAGACAAATTGAGATGAATGATGTGTTTAAAATTGGATTGAGGTCATCTTGGCAGGTTACAAATATTGATGATATTACTGTGAATGGGTTATTGATTTTGAGAATGGTTTATAGTGAGGTTGAACCTCTTGTTCATACTTTTAATATTACTATTCAAAATAGTGATGCCACATTATATGTAGATGATACTTTAACATTAAATATTATATGTACTGATAATGGAGTACAAGTTCTCTCCCCTACTATAATTTATTTATCAAGTAATATAAATATTGCAACTGTAGTAAACGGAGTAATCACTTGTATTAGTGAAGGGACAGCAATTATATCTGCAACATACAATGGTGTTTCAGATAGTATCAACTTAACTGTTCAAAATGAAGTGATTGCTGACAATTATACTATTGATATTACTGGATTAACAACAGTCAAACTTGGAAATAGTATTACATTGACTTCAAATGTATTTAATAATGGTATAGTTGATTTGAGCAAGAGTGTTGTATGGAATTTGAGTAATCAGGATTTGTCAAGTAATATTTATTTGAGTATTGTGAGTTATGATGGAAGTAGTGTTACTTTGAAAGCAACTAGTAATAGTGCTTATATTAATAAATATGTTGTTGTTAGGGCGAGTAAGAGTGATGATTTGAGTGTGTTTGACGAACATTTATTGCAGATTAAGAGTTTGTTTTAATTAAATTAATATTTTTGGAGGATATGTCATGTCGTGAGACACACCGCTATCCTTCTTTTTCTATGTTTAAAAGTAGAAATAAGGAGGATCAAATGGGATTAATTAGTAAAACAGCAATGACAAAATGGATGCACAATAATAAAATAAGGTATGAAGAAAGAGGATATGTTTTTACAAAATATAAAGATGAACTTGAAGTTAATATTAAAGATTTAAGTAATAGTAGTCATGTTTTAGTAAATGTTAAATGTGATTGTGGTAATTGTAAGAATCCATATTTAAAACCTATGACATGGGTGAATTATTTAACTAATGTTCATAAAGATAATAAATATTATTGTAATGAATGTGCTAAAAAATTATATGGTGGAGTAAATATACAAAAATCAAAATTGAAAAATAGTATATCTTTTAAACAATGGTGTATCGAAAATAATCGTCAGGATATATTAGATCGGTGGGATTATGAATTAAACAATTGCAAACCTAGTGAAATAAGTTTTGGAACTCAAAAAAGATATTATTTTAAATGTCTAAGAAACTTACACAATAGCGAATTAAAAAATATAAAAAGTTTTACTAGTGGTCAAAATGGATCAATGGATTGTAATGCTTGTAATTCTATTGCACAATGGGGTATAGATAATTTAGGTGAAGATTTTCTTGATAAATATTGGGATTATGAAAAGAATATAGTTTCCCCTTGGGATATCGATAAATGTTCTAATAAACATAAAATATTTATAAAATGTCAAGAAAAATATTATCATGAAAGTTATGAAGTATCACCAGATAATTTTACTAATAGTAGCAGATGTCCTTATTGTAATAATCGTAATGGTAAAATTCATAAATTAGATTCTCTTGGAACAATATACCCAGATGTATTTAAATTTTGGTCAGATAAAAATGAAAACTCTCCATATGAATATGCTCCTATGAGTCATCAATATGTTTGGTGGAAATGTCCAGATGAAAAACATGAAGATTATTATAGACTAATATCTTCTTCATCAATTCGTGATTTTAGATGTCCAGAATGCCAATGTTCAACAGGTGAGATTGAAGTTGGTAAGAAATTATTGAATAAAGAAATTTACTATATCCCACAAAAAACATTTGATGGTCTGATTGGTCTAGGTGGAGGTTTATTATCTTATGACTTTTATATTCCTAAAATAAATCTTTTAATTGAGTATCAAGGTGAAATGCACGAAAGATTTGTCAGAGGAATACATAAATCAATTAAAGACTTTGAAAAACAAGTAGAACATGATAGACGAAAAAAAGAATACGCAGAACAAAACAAATATAATTTTCTCGAAATATGGTATCAGGATTTTGATAATATAGAAGAGATTCTTACAAAAGAATTAAATCTATTAGAGGAAGTGATGCTTATGATCTAGTGTTTGTTAAGAATGTTGGAGAAACAGTAGTTAGTAGTGGATTTAGGATTCAGGTAAAGAGTTTGTTTTAGGGTGGTGATTGGGTAATTAATATAAATATTTTCAGTCTAGAGGTGGTGTATTGAAATAGAAAAATCTTTCAAATTTAAACATATAGAAAATAATCTTGTAAAGTTATTATCTCTATTGCTTGGTAGTCAAAATATCTCAAAATATATTTATCATTTAGTAGATGACCCTTTATCTGAATCTGACGTAACAGAAGACTTAATGGTAAATGGAAATATAATATTAACTCTATTTGATGAAACAGTATTAACAAATTCTCAGGTTAAAGTATTCTTAAATCCATTTAATGGTTCTCTTAAATCAATGCCACTTTCTGACATAGTTTTTACTTTAGACATAATTGTACCAAATCTCTATTGGAAGTTAAATGGTATGGGACAATTGAGACCATACAGAATAAGTGATGAATTTGCACAATTAGTTGACGGACAAAAGGTTGCTGGCTTAGGAGAAGTAAATATTACTAATTTCAAAGCATACAAAGTTAATGAAACTTACTCTGGATTAACTTTATTTATTGAAGTTAATTCTTCAACTTTAAAAGGACTGAGATAAATGGCAGAACTTAAATATATTTTTGCTCAACCTGATTATGTGGAGGGAATTGATAAAGATAATCCAATATGTATTTATCCAGTCAGATTAAAAGATTATGATAAATTTAGTGAAGTATCACATCTTTTACACATATCTAAGAATCATTTTGAAAATATAGAATATCCTTTGTTGCTATTAATTTTTAGCAGTTTGCCACATTTGCAATTAACACAAGAAGAATTAGTAAAAAAATTAGAAGATATTTTTTCCATTACAACTAGACAAGATGTTAAATTTATATCAAATGGACAAATAGAAGGATTTATAATAGGTAACTCTAATATTATCACAATTTATAATTATGAAGAAATTAGGAATATAATTCTAAAACAAAATCTAATACATGAACAAAAAATATATAAAACAAAAATTATGAATGATTGGGCACAAAAAGCTTTAAAAGCAAAACAAAAAAACGCTTCTAAAATTTTAATGGAAGATATAATTACCACTGTTTCAGTTGGTACTGGTAAAAATTATTCAGATTTGGAGAATTATACAATCTATCAGATTTATTCTGATTTTTATAGGTTAAGAAAAATGGTAGAGTATGATACAAATGTTCAATTTAAGTGTGTTGGTGCAGATTTAAAACTTGATGATTATGCTGAGGATTTAGACATTTTTCATAATCCTTATGATGATTTATTTGTTAGTTCAGATAAATTAGGTGGATTAAATAAAGCACTGAAATAAAAAGGGGGAATTATACAATGTCAAAAAAATTAGTTTGCGACGTATTTGATGCGGTTATGATCGATAATGTGGATGGTAGTGTTGCTGGAACAACTACATTACAAAGTGCAAATATTGATATAGCTGTTTCTGAAGTTGAAATTAGAGCAGGTAAAGGAAATTCTTTACAGGCCACTCTCCACGTACAACGTGATATTAGTGTAGATTTAACAGATATTGAGTGGAAACCTGAATGGATTGCTAAACAGCTTGGCACATCTGTTACTACTGGTGCAGGGGTTGGTTATGCTATGCCAAAATGGTATGAAGTAGTTGATTTAGATGGTACAGGAGCCGGAACTGCTTTGGGTTTTACTCTTGAAAAAGAGCCTTTAGCATCTGCTAGTGGACTATCTATTTATAACGAAGATGGAGCAATTATTGCGGTTACTACTAATTATACCATTGCCGCAAAAGTTGTAACAGTTGTTACTGCTGGTGTTGAGGTTGGTGATTTATATGAAGTGAGAACATATAAATATACTACTCCTGTTACTACTCAAACACTTACAATGGAAAGTGATAAATTTTCTCATGGTGTTACATTAGTTCTTTCTACTTTTGAAACAGATGAAAACGAATCCAATCCATTTGAATTGCAATATCAATTTACAAACGCTATTCCTAATGGTAGTTTCCAAATTCAGACATCATCTGAGAAAAAGGCGGCAACACAGAATTTGAAATTAAAGGTTATTAAACCAGCTACGACTACTGTTGTTGGAAAATTGCTTAGAATTCCTTTGTCTTAGTTGAGCAATAAATAATTACATATGGTTTCTTATAGGTTTGCGCGAGTTTATGAGAGTAATTAAAAGAGACTACGATTCTGATAAGTAGTCTCTTTTCCCATTTATTCCTTTAAATCAGAAAGAGGAGATGTTGAAAATGTTAATGACAAAAGAAATTGAAATAACAATCGTAGCTTTCACAGTAAAATATTATAAGAATTTAGGATATAAAATACCAACAACTATTAATGATAAAGGCAAAGAGAAATTCATATTAAATAGTAAAATAATAGTAAAGATAGAAGATTTACCACTTGGAAGTCATGAAAAAGTTCATGTAAAATGTGACTTATGCGGAAAAGATATATATCCTCATTATGATATGTATAACCGTTCGGTAAAAAAATATAAAGAAAACAATATTGATTCATGCGACGAGTGCAAAAGCGAAAAAACAAAACTTATGCAAATTGTTAGAAATAAAACCATGTTAAATGAAAATGGACATGGATATTGGTGTGATAAAGATAATTTAATTAAAGAGTTTAATAAATACTATAAACAATATGGTACATTCTCTGAAATGAATAAAAACAGTTACGGGACTTCTATAATAAATGGATTACAAAAACATGATGAAAATATTACATCAATGGCATTGCAATTGGGTTATTCAATTCAAGATTTTGGTAGAATCCCGTATGGATGGTATGATGATTTTGATATTTTTAAAGAGGATATGATTGATCTTATTAATAAATATGGTAGGTTTCCAACTTCATTAGAAATTCAAAAATGTTTAAGAATTGGTTCATTAGTAATTAAAAAACATGGTGGCATGCAAGAAATAAAAAATAAATTAAATTACGATAGAGACAATAATCTTTTAGATGATAATAATTATCACAACGCATCATCCTATGAATATATAATTGCACAATTTTTAATACATAATACCAATATAAAATATGATAGAAATGTAATTATTTCATTAGAAGATGGTAAATTTAACTGTGATTTTAGAACTATTATTGATGATAATATTGAAAATAATTATCTTTGGATAGAAGCATGGGGAGGTTATGGAGAAAGTAAATTTAAAGGAGAATATGATAAGACTCACAATATAAAAATGAACATTTATAACAAATATAGTTACAAACTCATTAGTCTATATCCAAAAGATTTTGCCAACAAATCATATGAAGAAATACAAAATATGCTCCGTGAAAAATTCAAACCTTATATGGATTTAAAATTCAAATATATAGACAATAAATTATTAAATACTAGTACATATAAAAATAGAACAGATAATGAGATTCTAGAAGAATTTATGAGTTATTCTAGTGATGGATTTTACTTCCCATCTGATAAAAATGTGCAAAAATTAAATAGTAAATTGTATACAGAAGTTTACAAAAGATTTGGAAATTTTAGCAAAATGGCAGAAAAATTTAATATGAGAGACAGGTTAAACTTCAAACCCAATGGATATTGGTCAGAAGAACGGTTGTTGGATTATTTAATTAAAATTCATAATAAATATGGTAAATTTTTATCAATGGCAAAAGTTAAAGAAAATAAAGAAGTATGTGATATTTGTAAAGAATTATACAGTGGGTTTGATAAAGTGTCAAAATATGGTGGTAAGATCCTTATGGAATTAAAATTTTTACATATTTATTTAAATAAAATTAATGATTATGATTTATTATATTTAAATAAAATAATTAAAGGGACAATTAGTATCAAGCCACAACACCAACTCCTAGCAAAACAAATCCTAGAAAAATACAATAACCAACAATTAATTATAAGTAATAGCTAAACTTATAATTACCCATCACAACATCAAAATAAGAGGAAAGACAGACAAAACCAAATTGTCTTTCTTTCCTCATTTTTTTTACTATTTCCATCCAAACCATCCAAATCCAAATAAATCACTGATTTTATACTAAATATCAACTTTTATCGGATATTTTGGCTTACGAAAGTCGCTTGTAGCAATGGATATTTTGCAAAAGATTGAATCTCATTCTTTAATTAGAATGAGATTTTATGTGTTGCAAAGTTGTGATGCAAATATATAAGTGAAAGGAGGAAATTATGTTGACGGAAAAAGAACAAGAAAGATTTGTTTATATTTACAATCCTACCCAAGCATCGTTCTATATGGAAAATGGAATTATGGCAAAATCAACAGGAGTGCATCCAGAAACAAAAAGAGTTTGGTACAAGTTTAGTTTTTCTGAGAGCACAAATGTCTATGACGCATGGTGTAGTAGAAAGAAATAATTATGAGTGAACTAATAATAAACGTAATAAAATTAAATGTGAAAGAAGGAATTTTTAATGAAAAAGAATAATAATAGCAAAAACAATGAGTTGATGATTAAAGGCAAAACTAAAGTATGTGGTATTGAGGTTCATAATATTTATGGTGGGTTTAGTGGTAATCAAAAAGTTATGTTAGCAAAAACAGTTGCAATTATTCATGATAGGGAATTAAAGCATGTAAATGAATTAATAAATAAGAATCTAAAAAACGAATATTTTAAAGTTGGAATTGATTATATTGATTTGAAAAAGTCGGTCGGTTCAAACGACTCACTTTTAGAGTTAGGATTTAATAGACAATCTATAGCTAACGCAAAAAATATATACCTTTTATCTCAACAAGGATACACGACTTTATTAAAATTACTTGATTCGGAATTAGCAATGGAACAATATAAAATAGTTGTTAGAGATTATTTTAAGTTGAGAGAGTATAAAGAATCTATACTATATCTTACTCAAGCAGAATTAGATCAATTAGTTGTTAGAAAAGATGGGATCATTAGGCGTAATAGAGAAACAAAGTCTATATCAACATTTATCCAAAATGGTGAATTACCAAATAATCGAAAATCATATTCTTCTGTTACGAATACTACATATGATATTTTATTTGGCATGTACGCAAAAGAAATAAAGGAATATTTAAATTTAAAACAACAAGATAATCTCAGAGATTTCCTTTCAACTCCAGACTTATCAGTAATTAGAGAGATTGAAGATGAAATACATTGGATGTGTAAGAAAGGTTATACTTGGAGAGAAATTTATAGGGATTTAGTAAAAGAATATCCTGATCAAATTGAACCAGTTAAAGCAGAGAAGTCTATTAAAGAGTTAAAGAAAGCAAAGAAATTTGCTATAGATAGTAATGAGTTTAAGAAGTTGACTTAGGTTTGAATTAATAGGGTTAATTAATAAAATATAATATAACAAAGGCATGACTGAATTATCGGTTGTGTCTTTGTTTGTATTTGTGATGATTTGAGTAATTGGAATTAATATAAAATTGAATTAAGGAAATTAGGAGTGAGAGATATAGGAAATCAAGTTTTAATAACTTTAGATAAAAACACATTAGATGAATATAACAAATATTACTTTGCTAAATATCCAAGAAGAAAAGTTGCACCAATCAAGAAACCTATTCCTCCTTCATTAAATGAATATATTTCTATGATTAGAATGGCTCAGAATACACTTAAAGGTAAATATAAGGAATTTTCTATTTGGTTGGCAGAACATTATAAAATAAATAATCTCAATTTAGATAATGCAATTATTACATATACATTTTACTTCAAAACTCATATAAGACACGATTTTGATAACCTTATGTTAACTCCTAAATTCTTGAACGATGGATTAGTTGAAGCAGGAGTTTTTAAGGATGACTGTGGAGAGTTTTTGAAGTTAGAATTTGATCCATTTCAATATGATAAGTTAAATCCTCGCGTGGAAATGATTTTAGAATGGTAATAAAATAAATTTAATCAATTATAGAACTCAGGCACTTCATTTATATGAGAATGAGGTGCTTTTTGTTGTGTGATTGATTATTTTGATTGATTTGCACAGATAAGTGGGATAGAATCTGCAGTTCGATAAGGGATAATTTGCCTTAATTTATCCTTTCCTCTTAATTCTCTTTTTTGGATTAAGGCAGTAATTAAAGAAACGAAAGGCGGTAATAAAAGATGTTAGAGAATATTGAATTAAAAAAGACTAATAAAATGTTTGAGGAATTGTTCAGGTATAATAAGAAATCAGGAATATACATGATAACAAATATAATTAATGATAAAAAATATATTGGACAGTCTAGAAATCTATGGAAACGTATTAGAGAGGGACACGTTGGTAAATTGAGAACAAATTTACATTATAATATTCAGAACGCTTGGAATAAATATGGGGAAGATAATTTCAAATTTGAGATTATAGAAGAATGTGTGAACAACAGTGAGTTAAAAACAAGAGAACAATATTGGATGGATTATTATAAAAGTTATAATAAGGATGTTGGTTACAATATTAGAGGAAAAGCAGACAATAATCATGGTTATTTAGAATCAGAAGAATTAAAGAAAATAAAAAGTGAGCGAATGAAAGGTGAAAACAATTATATGTATGGGAAAACTCATACTGATGAAGTAAAAAGAATTATAGCTTTAAACACAATGAAAAAAGTATACCAATTAGATTTAAGTGGAAATCTTTTAAATACATTTGAAAGTTCAACTGAAGCAAGTAATGTTTTAGGTTTATGCGCTGAAAATATAAGAGCATCTCGTCAAGAAGTAAATGCAACTTATTCTGGATACATATGGTTAGGAGAAGAACAATATAACTCACCAAATAGGGACGATATTATTCAGAGGAGAATAATAAAAAATAACGGAAGACGTAAAGCAGTATATCAGATAGATTTAAATAATAATATTATTAATGAATATAAAGGTGTACGAGAAGCACAAAGAATGACAAATATTTTTAATATTGGAAGTGTTGTCATTGGGAGGTTAAAAACAGCAGGTGGGTTTAAGTGGATTTATAAAGAAGATTATAAAAATGTAAGTGCTTAATAGACAATAAAATAAAAAGGATGGTGATAATTATTCCTAGAGAAACATTTAAAAAACAAATAACTTCTCCAGAACTAACAGCACAATTTAATCCTGAAAATGTAAAATTGGTTAATAGATTTCTAAAATACAAAAACACCTCAAAGAGCGATGGTACTGTAACTGGCTATACATCGGACTTGAATATCTTTTTCACTTGGAATTTATTGGAAAATGATAACAAGTTATTTACGGATATGAAGAAAATTGAGTTTGCAGATTTCTTTAGTTATGGAGTAGAAGAATTACATTGGAGTGCTAATAGATTTAGTAGAATTAGGTCTGCTTTGAGTTCATTGTCAGAGTTCATTGAAAGATTTTATGATGAAACATATGTTAATTATCGTAATATTGTGCTAAAAGCAGTAGATTTAATGCCAAAGTCTCCTGTTAGAGAAAAGACAATCCTATCCGAAGAACAGATTGATTATTTATTGGATCATTTGAAAAACACATTAAAAAGACCACAAGAGGCATGTCTTTTGGCATTAGCTATTAGTTCAGGAGCAAGAGTTAGCGAATTACTTAGGTTTAAAACATCTATTATTGATGAAAATAATATTGCATGGGACTTATTTTTAGAAACCTTAAAGCCAATAAAAACGAAAGGTTTTACAAAACAAGGCAAACCACTAATAAAATACATAGTGAAAGATATATTTCTACCATATTACAATGATTGGTTAATTGAAAGAGAAAAAGTTATGAAGAAATATAATATGGATCATGACTCTATTTTTATAACAAGAGATGGCAAACCTGCAACAATACATACTATTAGGGGTTGGATTGAAAAGTGGGATGATTTTATGGAAGATTCGATATATTTCCACAATTTTCGACATTATACAGTCACATATTTAACAAAAATAGGTTTAGAATCCGATTTTATTATTGAAATTATGGGATGGTCGTCAAGTGAAATGTATCGAATTTACAATGATTTAACAGCAAAAGATAGACAATGGAAAGGTTTAGATAAACTTAAAGCTCATTTAGATAATAAAGAAGTTATTGAAGAAGAGGATAAAGTTGAAGAAGATAAATAAATTATAAAAATAATAGGGATTAAAATTACAAATTAATCCCTCCTCCTTCCACCCAACCCATCATCCCCAACAAAATAAAAGGACATTTTCATAGGATATTTAACATCATGAAAGTGGCCTGTAGCAAGGGTTTTAGGATTTATAAGATTCCATAAATATAATAATTTAAAAATAATTTAAGATAGATTAAAACACCTTGAGATAATTAAGGTGTTTTTTGATGTGTCTTAAATATGACACAAAATTAGCAGGATAGACTGATCATCGAAAAACACAAGCCTTAGTGTTTCCTGCTTTTCTTTATTAAATTAAGGCAAAATAAAATATACACAATATTGAAAGGCGGTATTAAACAATGAAAATTAAATTAATTATGGACAAAGTAAATTATCAAACTAAACCCAGTACAGACATTGGAGCAATTATCAACAGAATGAAAATCGAAAACGTAAAAGAGTATTCTATTGAAGAAATTAAGAAAAGTGTATTAGATGGTAAAACTATTAGACCATCCTATTGTGGAGGGCAAGAAACAGATTGGATATCACAGCAAGTATTTATGATTGATATTGATAATAAACCTGTAAAGCCTAAGAAAATGTCTGATAATGATTATGAAATATTAACAGAACAATATCTTAAAGAAAATCATAGAACATATGAAGAAATAATTGAACATTGTAAAGAGATAAATATAATACCAAATTTCATTTATACTTCTTTTAATCATAAAGAAAACCACCATAAAATGAGATTAGTATTTGTACTAGATAAAGTTATAACTGATGAAAATACAGCAAAAAGAATATTATTATATTTAATGGAATCTATAGGGGAAGTAGATGAAACATGTAAGAATCTTAATAGAATATTCTTTGCAGGTAAAAATATAGTATTTGATTCTGGTAATATATTAAATAGTAATTATATTATAGAGTTATCTAAAGATATTGTATTAGAGGATTCTAAACCTATAAAGGTTAAAAGTAATAAAATAAATAATAATAATAAAAGTAATAATAAGGGTAAAAGTCTTATGGAAAAGTATCCTAAACTCTATAATAAAGATTATAAGATTAAGGATATTGTGAGAGGGTTAAGGGTGACTAATATATATACTTATAGAAGTTACTCCTTTAATTTAATAGTCACCCTTTCTCAACGGTTCGGAAACCCCTCTCGCGCCAAGGTTTTAGGCAATCCCAAACCTTCTTCCTCCATAAAAGAGAGATATAATATTAAAGCATTGATAAATAGGGAAGCAGAATATTTACAAACTAGTTTAAATTGCGATCCTATAGTTTTTGATAATAAGGAAGATTTTTGGTATCACATTTATTATAACATTAATATGGCTGAATTATTAGAGTTTAAATATCCTTCATCAGTTAAATGTCTATTTCACAAAGATAGTAATCCGAGTGCAAGTATATTTCAAACCAATGAAGGAAAATGGCTTTATAAATGTCATAGTGGCAAATGTGGAGTATCCATGAATACCAAACAATTGATTGAAAAACTAGGTGGTTTTAAGAGTGAATATAGAGCAATAGAATTTATAAAGACTATCTTTAATTTATCTATTAAAGAAACTCAATGGAGTATTGAACAAAAGACAAATCTTGATTTAATTATTAATACTATGAATTTAAATAAGTTTATGGATTTATGTCCTCAAACAGATAAAAATATAAGATATGTTAAAGAATTATTTTTAGTAATGGCAGGTATCGCACAGAATAATATTTATGGTGAAAATTATATGAACTCAGATGGAGATGCTGTATTCTTTGTTTCATTAGGAGAATTGGCTAGAATTACTAAAACGGCAGCAAACAATCTAAAAAGAATAAGTCAAAGACTTGCTGTTTTAACTTATCACGATTTAATAAGAAAATTAGATGATGATAAAATTCCTCCAAAAATGCTTGCTAAAGCCCAAGCAATTGCTATAGCAAATAAAACAACACAGAGAGTAAGTTTTTATTCTATCCCCTCATGGGTATTTGATCAACTTAACAATATTGAATCCCAAGGAGTTAAATGGAAACAAAATGGATATACAGTAAAAGGTACTTCATATGAGATGTTTTATAGAACAGAAGGGTTAAAAGTTGCTCAAAATATTTACCCTCAATACAAAAAGGTTGCTTCTAAAGATATTGATTATAAAACAGGAGAAATTATAGAATCTGTTAAAGACAGAACAACAACTAAGAAAAGTGATGAAAGAGTTGAAAATATCGTTTCTGTGGTTGAGAAATTAGTGGGAGAAAATAATTATACAACTGAAAAAGAAATTGTATTATATTTATCTGAAGAGTATAAATGGGAAGTCACCGAAATTCAGTTGCGTAAAATGAGAGGTGAGCTAGAAAAGTTAGGATACATAAGGATTAGAGCAAATAAAGAGTTAAAAGAAAGATATTCTGTTCAGAGTAATGGGTATCCAGTGATTATTTGTAAAGATGAGAAGAATTAAAAATTTATTTTTATCTATCTTTAATATATCATAACAAAAATCCAATCTCAATTAATCTACAATCAAATCACACGCACTACAATCGTATGTGTTGAGTCAGAATTGATTGTTGATATATTTGTATGGGTCTGAATAATTTTGAGTTATTAGATGGATTAAATTAATAAAAGAAAAGAGACTCTAGTGGATTAGAGTCTCTATAATAACACAATATTTACTTATTAGTTATTGCACAAACTCGACTTCATGTAATCTATACATTTCTTTTACTAATACATTCACCTCATTTTCGTACAATTTACACGCAATGGCAAATAATTCATCAATTTTACCTATTGTTTCTATGTATTCTAATTTATTTCTAAGTTGTGGAGTATGAGTTTTATTGTAAGAATTTAGTCTAGCATCTAATGATAGATGATTTTTTAGTTCGTAAGTTTTATATAACTCTTTCCACCTATCGTGAAAATTACTACATTTCATAACAACTCTATTAAGTATTTGTCTTTTATCAGCAAGTGTCATATCATCGATTAATCCCTTAATAATATCGCCTTTGTGACCTATATCAATTTTTTGTTCTTCAATAAGTTTATTTTGAGAATTTACAATTGCCAAAGTTGACTTAAACAATAATTTAATATGATCATCTGCAAATGGTAAATATGTATCAATAAATTGTTTTTCGTCAGCAACGAATCCTCCTGTCTTACGAATTGTAGGAAGAACATCATGAGTAACCCATCTTTTATATTCTTTTGCTTCTGACTTTCTACTTTTTAATATGAGTGAATATAATCCAGGTTCGCTGATTATGATCATTTCTTGATCTCCTCCATGGGTACTGACAATGTCAGTGTCCTTTTCATCATCATCTAATCCACCATCTTTATAAGAGTTACCATCTTTGTCTTTGCGATATCTTCCATTTACAGATGTACTTGTATCAATATCTAAGATAGAACAAACATCATTTGCAACAAACCAAGGTTCTCCATTTTTATTAATAACTCTCATTTTCCCAAATTTTTCACTTGTAAATACTTGCAATTCAGTTGTCATGTTTTATTATTCCTTCTTTCAATTATTAATTTATTTTTGTATTATTACGACTTACAAAGTTGTCGGGATTTTCACCTTATGTATCTAATATCTCAGGCCCATCTCTAATAATAATTATCACTTCCTTTCTATATTATATTTCCTATTTGTATCCCTTCATCATTATACATGGAGAAGTTTGATTTGTAAAGTGAGAAATAAAATTATTTGACAGATTGTTTGAGATAATATATAATAATATTGTAGCAACTGTTCTATTTTTACTCCTTTATACATATGTTTTGATTTTTGATAGGCATATGGGCAATGTGGTATAATAGAGGGATAAGGAGTGATCAGAATTATGATAATTAAGACTACTATTAAAAAAATCAAGATTCCTACTAATACCACTGGTCTTAAAATATTATGCGACAGATATCAAATAAATCTTAAATTAGATGGTAGAAAAATACCTTGGTTAGTTGAAAAGTTTAATGAGAATGGATTCAAGATAGAATATAAAGCACTTGTTCAACTTTTAAACAATCGTAGTGATTGGAGATTAATTTATGCTGTGGGATTATGCCAGATATTTGAAGCAAAAATTGGAGATTTGTTTTATTTTGAAAATGATCAAGAGGAAAGAATAGATATAGATTTTGTTTAGTAGACATGGATACTAATAATATCATTTTATGTATTGACGGAATCACTTTCTCCATCTATAATATTATTAAGGGGTTGATAAACAATCGGCCTCGAAATATTAAAGTAGAGGAGAGTTACATAAACATGACCAAAGCATATGTAATTAAGGATACCAATGGGAATTATGGTGGTAAACTAAATATTTTCTCCAATGCAGAAACTGGCAGAGGAGATTATAAGTGGAGTTATTACTCAACTTCCTATCCTTTTAGTTGGTACGAGGTTGATTGTGATAATTGTGATGAAATTAATTTAGAATTGCAGAATGAGATTAGAAAATTAAGAGAAATTAATTTATTAGCAGGATTTGATTTAGACTGGATGGTTGAAGAGTTTGAGAGTCGTGAGGATGTTGTAGAATCATTTGTAAGGGGTAGAGATTTAGGTTATGGTAGTAGTGATAGTTTTGTTGTGATTAAGAGCATTAAGAAGGGTTGTGTGGGTTCTAGTAGGAAAATGTTGAGGGAGATTAGAGATAAGTATAAAAGGATGGATAAGGATAAAGGTGATGAATACATAGCAAAAAGTGAGTTGGTTTAATTATGGGTAAGTTGATAGTGTTTCCTTGTAGAGATTATTATGAGGAGTATGAAGATTATTATAATGAAGAGTTTGAGGAACAAGGTTATGGTGAGGAAGTTTTAGTTAAGGAAAATTGGTTTAAGGGATTTGTTAGGAAATGCTTGATGTTTGTTTTGATGAGATTGTGATTATTTTGGTTTGAAAATTATGGGGAGCTTATTCTCCCTCTTTTTAAATATCATTATTTCATTTCATTACACTTTATGGTAAAATGTGTATGAAAGAGGGTGCTGTATTGTTAAGAACAAGAACACCAAAAAAGAATATTCGTCGCAAGAAAGTGAGGTGTAAATCACTAGTGAAATACGAGTATAAAAAACCAATGACTTGTTTAAATGACATTAAGATTATAGTTCAACAATCTATGAAAGAAAAAGGAATTACTCCAGAACAAGCAAGAAAGTCTATTGGAATTAAAAGATATGAAAAATAAACGAAAGGTACGTCCAAGGGTAGTTATTGATACCAATATATTTCTAAACTCTTGGATAGATGATTTTGGTAGTTGTAATTATATTTTAGAATTAATTTTTATTAATAGACTAAGATTATTATTTTCACAAGATACTATTGGAGAATTAATTTATGTTGCTAAGAAGTATGCTATCAAGAATATGAGTAGTGACAAATCTAGAATTCCTTTTATGCAAAAATTAGCGGAAATGTTTTATTTGGCAACATCCGTTGATACTTCAGACACATTATGTCCAAAAATTAATGATATTTATGATGAGATGTTTCTGAAGTGTGCAATTGAGGGAAAAGCTAATTATCTTATCAGTAATGATTTTAGAAGTGGTATGCATGTATTAGGGACGAATAATAAAAATGATATTAAGATAGTTAGTTCTCAGGAATTTATTAAGATGTATGAAGAGTTGTTGGTTGGATAGGTAATTTATTTTGAGAATAATATTATATATTTTAAAGATTTAGAGAAGAATCCACTGGTTTTTGTGGGTTCTTTTTGTGATTTAAAGGGAGTTCATATTGAACTATACTAAATTTAATTTGATAGTTTTAGCAAATTATTGGACGCTTTGATTTGCTATTAAATATTTTTGAGAGAGTGATCTACTCCTATGGTTCACTCTCTATTTTTGTGTGTAAAAATTTAAGTTCGATAGTTTTACTAGCAAGAGATAGTGGAAGTAATTACCCACTATTAGATGTAACTCGCACATCGTTCTTGCTAGTTTTATATTTTTATGGGCGAGTATACCAAAATCAAAATAAGAAAGCGAGATGTTTATTGATGGAAAATGTTAAGACAAGTGTTGAGACAAAGGTTTGTAAAGTTTGTGGCAAGGAGAAACCAGTTGGTGAGTATTATAAACATACAGAAAAGACAACATGTAAAATCTGTGTATGGTCTAGTAAACATGAAGATTTGAACACCATAAATGAATTATCCAAAGAGGAAAATATGATTATCCTAGACAATATATTAAATGAAAAAGTAAAATTTATGAATGAATTTGAAACTATATTAAATAAACCATTAAGAGAAATACTTTTAGCAATACAATTATTAAATATTAGAAATATAAAATTACCAGTAAATAAAGAATGTGATGTATGCTATAAACCTGCTACTTATAAAATTTCTGAATATCTTAAAAGAACTAATTATTTCTGTGGTCAAGAATGTCACGACATTTTTCAAAGCAATTCTTATGGATGTAAAGAGCATCATCAAAAGTGTGGAAAATGCAATCAAGAAAAACATTTTGATGAGTTTAGTAAAGATACTGAAACAAAATACAAAACTACTTGTAAAGTATGTGACGCTTTATCTAAAAGAGATATAATTTATGATGATATTTTTACAGAAGATATTGTTAATATAATCTTTGATAATATATTAAATAATAAAGTAGATTCAATAAATAAATTATCCTTATTAATAAATATAGAATTAGATTTTTTGATTCCTTTTATTAAGTTGATTAATATTGGGGGAAAATCAATAAAATTAGAATTCAAATGTCCTATTTGTGGAATAGACGTATTTAGAATATTTTCTCAGATGGAATATAATGTTGATCATTATTGCAGTAAAGAATGCTATGATATAGGACAATCGGAAGAAATAGAAATGTTATGTAAATGGTGTGGTGGTAAATTTAATAAAACTCCAAGAAAAGGACAAGAAAACTACTTTTGTTGCCATGAATGTTCTTCTAAATATCTTGCTATAGAAAGAACAAAAGATTTAGTAGTTAAAATTTGTGAGAATTGTGGGACTGAGTACGAAGTAAGAGAATGCGAAGCAAAAGATAGGAGATTTTGTAGCAATAAATGCGTAGGTGACTATTTTACAGGAGAAAACAATGCTAAATGGGTTGAAAGATTAAAAGTAACATGTGATTGGTGTAAAACAGAGTTTGATGAAACTGAGAATAGTTACAATAGGTCTAAAAATCATTTTTGCAGTAAAGATTGTGCTCGCGCACATTATACTAATGTGTTTTCTCAAACTCCTGAGTGGAAAGAATTTATGAGAATAGAAATGGTTAATAGGTTGTCAGATGGCGTGTTTTCTCACACTGATACAAAACCTCAATTGATAGTTAATGACATATTGAAGGAGTTAAACGTAGAAAATGAAAATGAGTATAATTGTAAATATTATGCCATTGATAATTATTTGAATAAATCTAATCTGATGATTGAAGTAATGGGGAGTTTTTGGCATACGGATCATCGAATATTTGATAAAATAAATTATCTTTCTCAAGCAACTGGTATTAGTAAAGATAAAGCAAAGAAAACATATATTAAAAAGTATTATGATGATATAGATATATTGTATCTTTGGGAATATGATATAAATAATGATAGAGAATTATGTAGAGAACTGACAACATTATACATAGACAATAGTGGTGTATTAGATAATTATCATAGTTTTAATTATCATCTAAATGATGGCGTTTTAACAATAAACGAAAATATTGAAATTCCATATATGGACTATGATATTGAAGACCTAAATAAGATAATCGATCTGTCTGTCAGGGAGGCTAGAAGTACATATCAACCAGAAAAACATATTACATATAATTGTGAATATTGTGGCACGGAAACATCTTGTATGTTAACACAGTATGATAGAGTAGGTCATCATTTTTGTTCAAATAAATGTAATACAGCTTATTATGGAGCAAAGAGATCAAAATCAAAACAACTATGCAATGTTTGTGGTAATAATATACCTCATAAGAATGGTTTGTGCAAAGTTTGTACATATAAAACTACTCATGATATGTTGTATTCTGAAATATGGACAGAAGAAATAGCAGATATAATTTTAAATAATGTTCTATATAAGAGGATTGAGTATTTAAATGAATTGGAGGAGATATTAAATATACCATTAAAGGATATATGTGAATATATGAAATTAATAGGTTGTGTTACTACATTAAGAGCACAGAAAATATGTTTACAATGCGGTGAAGAATTCACTTTACCCATGAACAGAATTATAAGTGGCAAGGATAAATTTTGCTCTCCAGAATGCAGTCAATTATCCAAAAGAGATAGAATTAAATTAAATTGTGAATGTTGTGGAAAGGAAATAAGCAGAACACAAAGTCAATATGATAAATCAAAAAATCATTTCTGCTCTCATGAATGTTCTGATAAGTGGATGAAGGAAAATAGAGTATCTACTAAGATTGACAAAGTATGTGAAATTTGTGGAATAGATTATCAGGCAGTTCCATCTCAATCTGAGTCAGTAGTGTGTTCTAGAGAATGCCAAGGTAAGTGGCAATCGTTACATTTAGTTGGAGAGAATGCAAATGGATATAAAGGTAATAAATAAATGAATGAAAGAAGGAATATAAACATGGCAAGTAAAAAATTAACTCTATCTGCAATTAAAAAGGATAATGCAAAATTTAATGAGAAAATGACAGTTCAAATAAAAGATGGAAAATATGAAATAATTGTAAATAAATATTTTAAAAAAACAGATGCGTCAAAACTCTTAGGTGACTATATTACAATTACCGAGCAATTAATTGAAAGCGGAGCAGACGTTGATATAACTTCAAATGACATCTTTCTCTTTCAAATCTTATTAATAAAATATATGACAAATATACCCTTGCCTGAAGATGGATTAGAGTTAATTGCATATATTCAGGAATTAATTAATGCAGAAGTTTTAAATGAGATTTTCTTAGCGTTACCTCAAGAAGAAGTAGAAAAGGTTCAAACTTGGATTAATGATTCGTTTAAAAATATGCCTCAAGTATTAGAACTAATGAAACAACAACAAAATTTTGGATTAGAGCAAGAGGAGATTCCAATTGGGAATATCTGATAAGATTAGCAAAATGCTAAATTCAACTGCTTTTCTTTCAATGGTAAAAGATATAGAGGCAGAAGCAACACAAGACCTTAGAGATGCTGTATTAAAATATCACTACCAAGCATATGATCCAAAGGAATATGAGAGAACTTTTCAGTTTTTAAATTCCATTAGAAGTGAACTTATTGTAAATGGTTTCAGTATTGAAATGAGAATATTCTTTGATGAAAATTTAATGAGTCATAAAAGTGTTGTAGATGGGGATGGTACTTATGTACCTCCTCTACTCTATTTTGGTCATACTCAATCTGGTTATGAAGGAACAAATGATTATTTTCATGATTATCCAGGAGATCGTAGATGGTTAGAAGAAACAGCAGAAAAAATAAAACAAAAAGTGAATATTAAATTCAAAAGAGCCGTAACAACAATTATTACAAATAAAAATTACAGATAATAATATTTTAGTTATAATTTCCTTTTGTTTCTGGTATAATAACCTTATAATTAAATCAAAGGAGGGTGAATCAATTGATAAAAAGTAGATATTTAATTTACTTAATTGTTGTTTTCTTATTGTCTATAGTAGGTGGCTGTGGGGACAAAACTTCAGCAAAGTCAAATTATAATCCTACAGTGACGCAAGATAAAATAGAAAAAGATTTGAAAGAATTAACATCAGCAACTAATGACGTAATTGATTATGAACTTAGTAAAGATAATCATACATTGACATTATATGTTACAGACGCAATGAAAGTGGGGACTTATCAACAAAAGAAAGATTTGCTAAACAAAATGGCAGAATACTTTAGTTTGACTATAAGAGAATTTGATCAAAGTGCAGTAAATGTTTATGTAAAATCAAATTCTTCTAAGCAATTACTTTACTATTATGAAGGTGGACTCATAGGGGTTAAATAAGTAAAAATTTATATTAAACTCCCTCTTTTTATTAAAGAGGGTATTTTTATGCCCTAAAATAAAGAGAGGTGAATAATTTGGCTAGTAATGATGATATGTTTGGAATAAAAATTAAAATATCGTGGACACCACAAGACTTGACTAAACAGATTCAAGATATACAGAAATATATAACGGCAAATCACAAATTAAATATAAATTTAAATCTTAATGAAAATACATTGAAGGGGTTAGAAAGATTAAGTCAACTTTCCAAATCTGCTGCAAAAGAACTTAATGCAATAAAAGCCCCAATGTTTAATCTTGATAATCCAAATCAAGAAGCACAGAAATATATTGGAACAATAAATAATTTAGTTTCTACTTTTCAAAAGTTCAAAGGCCAAACATCTGTAGTATATGACGAATTTGGTAAGGTAAGTTTAAAAGTTGATACAGCAAGTGGTGCTATTAAAAGATATACATTGCAATGGGATGAACTAACTCAAAGACTTTCAAGAACAAATATGAAAAATAGCGATAATTCTAATGTTAATATTGAAAGAGAATTACAATTACGCCAAAGACTAAATGCACAAATACAGAGCAATGCTGATTCTTTAGAACATTATCTAAGAATACAACAAATGAATTTAAACTCTTCAATGAGTAGATTTGAAACTCAAAGAACTGGATTATACAATGTAGACGAGTTAAACAATTTAAGAACTAGATTAAATCAATTAACTCCAACAACAGAAAATCTACGAAGAAATGTAGGGTTATTAAGAGCAGAATTTAATAGTTTAAATACAACTGCTATTGCCAATGGTATAAATACCGTAAATAGAAATGCGATGTCTCTAGGAGAAAGTCTAAAACTTGTAGCATTTAAAATGCTTACGTGGCTTGGGATGGGAAATTTAATTTTTGGAACTATTTCCCAAATAAAATCTGCAGTGGTTTTTATCAAGGATTTAGATTCTGCCATGATAAATTTAAAAAAGGTTACTAACGAGACAGACATGGCCTACAAAGAGTTTGAAAGTGATTCTTCTAATTTAGGTAAATCTCTTGCCAGAACAACTATTGAAGTAATAAAAGCTACTACGAATTTTGCAAAAATGGGTTATACATTAAGAGAAGCAAAAGAACTTGCAAAAGAAGCTTTAATTATGCAAAACGTAGGAGATATTGAAAATGTTGATAAAGCAACTCAATATTTAATTTCAACATTAAAAGGTTTTGATCTTCAGGTAAGTGAAAGCTCGAAAGTAATCGATATTATGAATGAAGTGTCGAATAAACACAGTATTTCTGTAGATGGGCTAGGAAGTGCATATGAACGATCTTCTGCGGTAATGGCACAGGCCGGAAATACAATCGAAGAAACAACTGCACTTTTAACTGCAGCAAATGCCGTAGTTCAAAATCCAGAAAAAGTAGGAAATGGATTTAAAACTTTGGCACTTAGGCTTAGGGGTGTAGATGAGGAATCAAAAGATGTATTTCCTAAATTAGAAGCAGATTTGGATGCTGTCGGAGTTCAAATAAGAAATGTTGATGGTGGCTTTAGAAGTACCTATAATATACTCAAGGATTTTTCAAAAGTCTATATGGGCATGGACGACATGAGTAGAAGTAAACTTCTAGAAGATATGGGTGGAAAATACCAAGCAAACGTTTTAGCAGCCACTCTTCAAAACTTTTCCGAAGCTGAAAAAACAATGGGAGACGCATTAACTTCCGTAGGGTCCAGTGCAAAGGAAAATGAAGTATACTTAACTTCAGTAGAGGCCAAGGTTAAACAATTTCAAGTCAGTCTTGAAGAACTTTACAAATTATTTTTCTCTTCTGATTTACTTAAAGGTGGAATCGGCGTTCTTGGTGGTTTAGTTAGTTTACTAAATGGTGTTTCTTCAATTTTTGGAGGCATACCAGCATTAGCAGGAGCAAGTACAACTGCGATATTGATATTCTCTAGTGCTCTTAGAACATCTGTTTATGAAACAATAAGGTTAAAGGTTAAACAATATGGTTTATTGCGATCAATTCCTGTTTTGTGGTTAACTGCGACTGGTGGGGTTAGGGGTTTTTCTGGGGCATTGGCTTTTTTAAGAGCAGGATTAACCTCAACAAGAATTTCTGTAATTGCATTACAAGCAACTATGACATTGGGATTAAGTTTGGCAATTACAGGCGTAATTACATTGGTTCAAAAATTAGTAGAGCATTTAGGTAAATCTAAAGAATCTATGGAAGAACAATCTCAATCTTTCAAAGATATATTGAGTAATTTAAGCAATATTAGTACAGATTATTCTAAAGCAAAAGAATTAGTAGATGCATACGGTAAATTATCTGGCGTAACTGATAAAACAGTTGATCAAAAACAAAAAATTATTGAGATACAACAACAGTTAGCTCAATTATTCCCATCTCTTGTTAGTGGTTATACATTAGAAGGTCAGGCAATTATTAATGTTGATTCAAAATTGAGTAATTTCCTTGATAAAAAGAAAGAAGAAATAGATTTAGAAACTAATCGTCTTTCTTCTCAATTTTATCAAAATCAATCAACTTGGATACAGTCAATGGTTGTTTCCCAAACAGAATTAAATAATTTAAAAAAAGAGCAAAATGATATACAAAGCAATATAGATAATGTAAAAACCAATACTAGTATGTCTGAAGATGTTAAAGAATCATATTTAGTAGGTTGGTATGAAAAATTTGATGCAGTTAGTGAAAAGATTTCTACTACTCAGAGTAAATTAAATGAAGTTAAATCAACTTATGACCAAGGATTAACATCAACAGTTAAGTATGAGTTGGAGTCATTAAAACTATCTAATGATGTTATAAATAATTTTTCGGATAATTATTTATCTTTAATTGAAACATTAAAAAATGGTGGAAACGACCCTTCTGTAACTTTAAGAGGAATATTTGAATCTATTAAAAAAGATACAAATATTCAAAATGTATTTAGAAATTGGACAGACGCTCAAAATAAATACAAAGAAGGAACAATTAAAGCCACAGAAGTTGAAAAACTACATAAAAAAGCGATTGATGATTTAACTGAATCTCTTAAAAAATCTAACCCTGAATTAAAACCAGAAGTTATTGATTCAATTGCACAATCATTTATTTTGTTGGGAAACACTACTTCAAAAGTTAATAATTCTATTTTAAACATCTCCAAAACTCTTGATGATGTCAACGAATCTACAGAAAAATATCTAGACAACTCAAAAGACCTTGCATCAACAGTAGCAAAAATGAATGATGGTCATAAAATGACCACCGAAGAATTATACAAGCTCATAAAAGCACATCCAGAACTCGCATCTGCTATGGTTAAAGAAAACGGTTTATATACAATACAAAAATCTGCCATAGAAAAAGTAATGGAAGCTAATGATAAAGCATTTAAGAAAAAAATAGAACAAAACAAAAAAGAATTAGAAGATTCTGAAAATCTATTAAAGAAAAAACTATACTTTTTTGGAGAAGAAGTTGGTGGATTAAAATCTGTTGCAGAGATGAGAGCAAAATCAGAAGAACAATTTAATGGTGCTTCCTCTTTAGCAGATCCAGAAACAAGAGCTATACGTCAAAAAAATTCTTCTATTCTCGATGAAATGCAATCAATAGAAGATGCTCTAAAAGGTATTGATGTTTCTAAACAAATAACTCCAAAAGACCTTATAGCATCTGCTAATCCAGATTTAAATAAAACATCTAAAGAAATCTTCGAAAATGTTACTGGCCCCTATGCAGAATTAATTCGTGCTTCTGCAAAACAAAACGGTATTTCTGCTACACTCCTAGACGCTCTAATCAAACAAGAATCTGGATTTAGAGCAAAGATTGTTTCGCCATCAGGTGCAGTAGGATTAACCCAATTAATGCCTTCGACCGCTAAATCATTTGGAGTATCTAATTCCTATGACCCTGCACAAAATATAGAAGGGGGAGCAAAATATCTCAAACAACAATTAGATAAGTTTGGGGGAGATATATCACTTGCCTTAGCAGCTTATAATGCAGGGCCAGGAGCAGTTACTAAGTATGGCAATAAAATCCCTCCATATGCCGAGACGCAAAATTATGTAAAAACTGTATTGGGTGATTATAATGCTCGTAAAAGCAATGAAACAGCGGTTGCAGAGATAGGCGATAAGAAAATATCTGACCCATCCTACACATCACCAATTGATGCCCTAATAGCAGAAGCAAATGCACAATCTCTCCTAACAGCAGAGCGCAACAAATCCCTCCAATCAGAAATAGATCAGGCAAAGTCATCAAAAGATTACTCATTAGTCCTCTCTAAATCAACAGAACTAATGAAAAATCAATCCCTTGAACTCCAACAACTCTCCACAGCAAGAGACAAAATAAATGCCTTAAAAGACACATCTATTGCTACATCTCCATTTGGCGATACTTCTCGATGGTACAATGATGCAAATGAAGCATCCACTCAATATGTTTCAGAATTAAATGCTCAAACAGCAGAAGTTCAAAAGCAAATGGAGTCAACCTTTACAACTATGCAAAAATTACGAAAAGGTTGGCAAGATAATAAAAAATCTGCAGATGATCTAATTATTAGTCAGAAAAATCTCAAACAATCTCTCCAAGACATAATTTCCACCCAAGCAGATGAAGCAGTAGCGGCTTTTAAACAATCCCTAGAAAATCAGAAAAAACTAGAAGACGAAGCATATGATATTAAAATAAAAAAGATGGATACTGCTCATCAAAAAGTTTTAGATAATCTAGATGAAGAATTAAAAGCACAAGAAGATTCAATTAATGCACAAATTAAAGCAATAGATAAACTTGCTGACGCAGAAGATTATAATAAAAATCTTAAAAAATCTCAAGGTGAAGCACAAGGGCTTCAGAATCAGATTAATTATCTATCCTTAGATACATCAAATGAAGGTAAAGCTCGTACAGCAGAATTACAAGCTCAATTAGATGAGAAGAATAGTTCAATTGATGATATGCAATCTGATCACACTAATGACCTTCGCAAACAGAATTTACAAGATCAATTAGACAGCATCAAAAAAGTATTTGATGCTCAGAAAAAATCTGAAAATGATGCATATGAATTAAAGAAACAAAAATATTCTGATGAGAAGAAAATAGCAGATGATAATTATACTGCAATGATGGCAAGCGAACAAACATTTGCTGATCTTAGGAAAGCAATTATTGATGGAAATATAGTTGATATTCAGACTGCATTAACAAAATTCTCTGATGACTATACAAAAGACTTAACAACAAAAGCCAATCAAATTGATGCTAGTTTTAAGAATATAATTGATACAATTAATCAGATTAAATCTGCATCAGATAGTATTCCATCATTAGATGGTTATGCTAATGGAACAAAATCCCATCCTGGTGGCCTTGCAAAAATATCTGAATTAGGCCCAGAATTAGTAACAACTCCAGATGGACATTCATTCCTTAGTGGGAATAATGGCCCAGAAATCGTAAATTTACCTAAAGATTCAGAAGTTCTTCCTGCAGATTTAACAAAAAAAATGCTTAATAAGTCTAGTATACCTTCATATGCAACTGGAATAGGAAATATAAGCTCTAATGGTATTTTGTCAGATATTTTATCAAAAGTAGATATATCTAATTTGCTTAATTCTGTATCATTGCCATCATTTTCTGTTCCACAGTTTCAAGCACCGCAATTGGCGAATAATATAAGTACATCAACAACTAATAATTTGAATCCGGTATTCAATATAACAGTCCCAAAAGGTACAACAAGATCACAAGTAAAAGAGATAGCAGATGGAGTTTTTAAAGAGTTCTCAAAAATGATTAAGAAGTAAATTTATTAAAGTGGAGAGTAACTCAATTCTCTCCACTTTTTATGTATTCAAATAAGAAAATTTTAAGAGCAGATATATTGGAAGTCGCGATCCGATGAAAAGTGTTCCTCAAGCACTTCTGCTCTTTTTGCTATGCAATTTTTGAGGTAATGACCCAATTAATTTGAGGAGGTTGAAAATAAAATATGAGTAGAAAGTTCACAGTCGAAGAAGCAGAAATGTTTCTAAAAAATTTAGGTTATAAATTAATTGGTAGAGAATATTTTAGAAATAACCAAAAATTAATATTTAAAGACAAAGAGGGATATTATTATTTTGTATCTTTAAATAGTTTAAAATCAAAACATATCCCAAGTAGGTTTAATATAGCAAACCCTTATACTATATACAACATAAAATTGTGGGTTAAATTAAATAATAAAAGTTATAAATTGGTCGATATTACATATATAAGTGCAATTATAAAATTAAAATGGCAATGTTTAAAGGAAGGTTGTGGTGAAATATTTTCTGCAAGTTGGAATCAAATATTTGCAGGAAAAGGGTGTGGCGTTTGTGATGGTAAACAAGTCGTCTTATCTAATTGTTTAGCAACAAAAAGGCCAGAGTTGATTCCCGAATGGCACTCCACAAAGAATGGAAATCTAACCCCTTATGATTTTGCTGAATATTCTAATAAAAAAGTATGGTGGAAATGTCGATATAACTCTAAGCATGAGTGGAAATCTGAAATTTCAAATCGAACAAATATGAATTGTGGGTGTCCATATTGTTCTGGATTATATCCTTCAGAGGATTATAATTTACTATTAGATAATCCTAAACTTTGTGAAGAGTGGGATTATGATAACAATAAAAAATTTCCTACAGAATACACTCCCCACAGTGGAGAAAAAGTTTATTGGATATGTAGAGATTGTGGCAACAGTTGGGAAGCATCTATTGCTCATAGAAATAACGATAGATGTTGCCCATCATGTAGAAAATCAAAAGGAGAAAAGAGATGTAAGGAAGTTTTTGATTTATCAAATATTTACTACATACCACAAAAAACATTTGATGGATTAATAGGTTTAGGTAATGGTTTATTATCATATGATTTTTATTTACCTAAATATAATTTATTAATAGAATACCAAGGTCAATATCATGATGGAACAGCAGGTAATCAAACTCCAGAAGAATTTATAATACAAGTCGAGCATGACAGACGTAAGAAAGAATATGCTTTAAACAATAAATATAATTTTTTAGAAATTTGGTATAAGGATTTTGATAATATTGAAAATATTTTAGATAAATACCTTAATCAATTGGAGGTGAAAATTAGTTAATGCCAATTTCAGAATCACTTTACATACTATTTAATAATATAAATTCACAAGATTTTGATATAATTAACATACATATAGACTCTGGTCTTTATCAAGAAACTTTCATTCCTGACAGAACAATTAAAGAAACAAAAGTAAGAAATAATCCAATTCCATTTTTTCAAGGGGTTGAAGACTCGTCAAGAGTGATAAACTGCTCTTTAGCTTTTAAGGAAGGATTTGATGAAGATAAATTACGTTCGGTAAAACGTTGGTTAACAACTTCCTATTATTCTCCATTGATTTTTTCTGAATCACCAGACTATATTTATTATTCTTTATGTACCAATACATCTGATTTATTACACACTGGAAATGGTAATGGATATATAAATGTAGAATTTCAATGTGATTCAAATTTTGTATACTCCCCAGTTTATACTTCAGTTTTATACGACTTCTCAATAAACAATTTATCGCCTGTAATTCAATTTATAAATAATGGAGATGTTGATTGTAAACCAATGTTGTCTTTGCAAAAGGTAAATGATGGTAATATAGCAATAATTAACTTATCTGATGGGGGAAAAGAATTTGGTTTAAGAAATCTTTTAAATAATGAAGATTTATATATTGATAATGAAAATGAAGAAATTGTTACATCAATTCCAAATACATATCGTTATGATAATCAAATAGGTGAGTTTCTTAATATGAAAAGAGGAATTAATAATCTTCAAATTTTTGGGGATTGTAAATTACAATTTCGATATCAATTTAAGAATCTATAAATAAATTAAAATACCATATAGGAAGGTGAAAATAAAATATGTTTTTAGATATTGACCTGTCTCTTGCTACACAAAAACCTAAATTATCTCTTTGTAAACCAAATAAAACAAAAATATGTAATCTTCCAGAGGCATATTATCCTAATCTTGAAATAAATATATCAGATTTAGATACACTCTCATTCTCTTTACCTTATCATATCACTAAAAATCATCAACTTCAACGTAATCCTCATATATCACAACTGCATAATCGCTATTTAATTAAATTAATTCTAGGTGATTATATTCAATGGTTTATAATTACTAGTCCAATTCCCACTTCAGATGATGATTCTGATTTTCTTGAAGTAAATTGTGTTTCCTTAGAAAATGAATTGAATAATAAACGAGTTCGTAACTTTACTTGGAATGCTGTTAAATTATCAGAATTAATGAATGGTTATTCAAGAGATACAACTATTAATAATATAACTACTACAAATACTGTAGATGGATTACTTAAAGGAACTTTGTGGACTCTGGGTAATGTACCTACTTCTATTGAAACTATATATAGGTCTTTCGAAGGGATTACTAGTACAAAATTAGATTTTATAAGAAAAAATATATGTGATAAATATAAATTAATTTCTAAATTCGATACTGCAAATAGGGTGATTAATTTTTATGAAACTGAAGCATTTGGAGAAAATGATGGATTAAAAATAACAGATAAAAATTATCTGCGCACAATCACACAAACTGAAGATGATGAAGATTTTTGCACAAGATTAAATGTTTATGGAAAAGATTCATTATCCATTCAAAAAATTAATCCGATAAACAAACCCTTCATTGAAGATTATAGTTATTTCCTTTATCCTTTTATTAGAGATGATGAAAGAAATGTTATAGTTTCTTCTAATTGGATGTCTGACGAATTATGTCATGCTATTTTAGATTATAAAGAAGCTTTATCTCAAAATGCAATAGGTCATACTCAATTATTAGAACAATTATCTGTATTACAAATAGAGTTAACAAATTTGGAAAATGAAATGACATTATTAACAGATGCAATGAAGGAAATTGATGATTTAATTGAAGATGCTCAAAATAATGGACAAAGCACAACAACCTTAGTTGCTGAAAAAGAAATATTACAAGCATCAATTGATGGGCCTAATGGATTACAATCTGAAATAGATGCTAAACAATTAGAAATTACAGGTATAAACGAACAAATAACTACCATGCAAACAGAACTTTCTGAAACTAATCATTTTTCTCCAGAATTATTAATTGAGAAAATTAATTTTGAAATTGAAAAAGAGTGGACTGATGAAACTTATACATTAGACACTGATCTTTATTTTGCTGCGCTCGATGAAATAATTGACAGAAAAATACCACAAACATTAATAGAAATTAGTATTGTTAATTTTCTTGAGGTTATTTCTGAACAACGCAATCATAAAAAAATAGTAGTAGGAAATAAAGTTGCAATAGTACAAGAGCAACTAGGCATTAATGTGATAACTACTATAACTAAAGCAAGTTTTGATTTCGAAAATGCAGAAATGAAACTAACTATTTCCGATGTAAAAAAAAGTAAAACAGCTAGAGATAAAATTGCAGATTTTCTTTATAGGACTGATTCATTTGCTGAAGTTATTGATATTAATCAAACAAGATGGAACGAATCATTAGTTAACGCCACAGAATATGTAGACCAACAAATACAAGAAATGACTGGAACATTATTAAATCTAAACATTGATATTAATAGATTTGGGGCAGATGGCTATATAACTGCCATGGAAGCTAAGACACTAAAGTTAACATTAGATAAAGCAATTGCAGAATCTACAGATATTATTAATACTGCTACTCAATTAGAATTTCTTGATTTGCCAGATGTAAATGAAAAAACTAATTATCAAGTTGCTTTAAATGAATTACAAACATATTTAATAGCAGAATGGATAGGGCCAACTGATCCTTCATTAACTTATCCAATTGCTATTATTTCTGATTCTAGTCCATTTGATGAAAGAATAAAAATTACTAATTTATTTAAAGATGTAGAAGATAAAAAATCTATATTAATAAATGCAATTGGAGAAACTCGTCAAGATGACGGTAAAAGATATGTTGAGGATCAAGTTACGGAATTGAATACTGCTCTTAGTGAATTTCAACTTAAAGTGAATGAATATATAGAAGCAGGTGAAATTACTCAAACTGAATCTATAACATTAAGTGGTTTGTTTACTGATGTTCAAACTGAATCTAACGATGTTGTCTCTATTGCTGATGAATTATTAGTAATTATAGGGGATGATAATGTTCTTTACGACAGTTTGCGTATTGCAAGAAATGCTTATTATAGCGTTGATAGAACTTCAGGTGCTATACACGATGTTCTTACTGAAATAGATGATTGGTTTAATAAATCTGACGATTCAATTGATATATCTCGTAGTAAAGGAATAAATGTAAACAAAAAAATAAGTAAAGTAGAAACAACAAAAGAAACTTTAACTTCTATAATCACTCAGGTACAAATAGATAATGAATTAACTCTTGTAGATCAACAGTTATTTGAAGTAAATGTTGCAATTGATTCTTTATATTCTAATATAAAATCATTTGCATTAGATAATTATATTACTTATGATGAATCTGTATCATTAAAAGAATCGTTCGATAATGTTGTAGCAGAAAGTGCAAATGTAATTGATATTGCAAATAGTATGTCAGTTTCGCCTACATTGATTAATGCTTATCAAAATGCAATAGGTATTAATGAACCTTACGATTTAAATAGTTTACGTGTAGAATTGGTAAAATGGGTAGATTTACCATTAGCAAATTATGCGGATAAAGGTTTTAAAATTACATCTTCACAGAGAAAAGTTTTCCTTAATAAATTTAAATTAGTTACAAGTACAAAAATTGCATTGAATAACGCAATTGTATTAGCAACACCTGAATATTCAGTTGATGGAGAAATGTATATTAAAGGTACTGGTGCGAATAGAACTTCTAATAGTGATAGAGTGTTAAAAATTAATAAGAAAATTATTAGTGATAGTAGTACACAGGAACCAGGTTTAATGTTAACTGTAATTAGCAGAGAAAATTTATCAGTCATTTTCACACAAATATATGAAACATACAGTTCTGACGATAATAGAAATGCATTAGCCACAAAATTAAATGAATTATGTGACAATGTTACTGGTTTATTTGGAGATAAGGTAATTGTTGCGCTATCTTCTCATACTTCAATTGGATGGAATCAAACATTATTAGACGCAATGATTAGATGTGGAGGAACAGGTACAGATACAGGAAATGGTAAATTTCCATTTGCATTTATTGGCATTCCTGGATTATTTAAAGGATCTGGATTAGAGGTATTTTCAGATGCTGGAACTAAATCTCCTTTTGCAGAAATATCTACAAAAATAACAGATGGAATTCCACAAGGAATAGCAGTTGGTACTACTGTAATTTCTGCACAAGCAACATTAGCAGTTAAAACAGCAGAATCAGGTAAAATTACAGCAATGGTTGATATTAATAAGATTGCTGAAAATGATACGGTTACAAAAGATGAAAAAAAGACAGTTAAAAAATATTATGATGCAATTGTGAATGAAAAATTGTCAATTGAAACACAAGCAAATTATTACACAAATCCTAATCATGATCCTGTTTATCAAGAAGTAATTGATACATTGGCAAGTTATGAAATTGCTTATAATAATTTCATTTCATATGTTTCACCTATATTAACGTATATGAATGATTCTTATATAATCAATACTAGTAATTTTATTGGTAATTTTACATCTTATTATGATGCAAAAATTAATTTGCTTAAAGCTATAAAGAAAGTTGCTATGGATTATATTGGAGATGCAACAGTAGGTTTAGCTGAATCATTAATTAATTTAGCATTAGAAATCAAT
>Ga0209318_1000431_pt1 | contig 41424 bp, 58 predicted proteins | sample RifGroE1_FD_183999 | JGI IMG/M metagenome (GOLD analysis project Ga0209318, IMG submission 183999) | Groundwater microbial communities from Rifle, Colorado, USA - Groundwater E1 (SPAdes) (version 2) | ecosystem: Environmental > Aquatic > Deep subsurface > Groundwater | place: Rifle, Colorado... | reverse complement strand
ACCAGCCTACCCGAAGGCGTGAGCCTGTCCGCCGGGGGCTACCTGGACCTCGGGAGCCTCACCAGCCTACCCGAAGGCGTGAGCCTGTCCGCCGGGGGCAACCTGGACCTCGGGAGCCTCACCAGCCTACCCGAAGGCGTGAGCCTGTCCGCCGGGGGCTACCTGGACCTCGGGAGCCTCACCAGCCTACCCGAAGGCGTGAGCCTGTCCGCCGGGGGCTACCTGTACCTCGGGAGCCTCACCAGCCTACCCGAAGGCGTGGAAAAACCATTTTTAACCCCCTATATCACTCCCGATGGCAAAATTATTGCAGATAGAATTTGCCAAAAATTAATATCAAAAAAAGGAAACATTTACAAAGTCAGAAGTTTTGGACAGTTTAAAGACTCATATCTTGTTGTTGATGGTGACAAATGCTCCCACGGGGTAACGATCAAGGAAGCCAAAGAGTCTTTAATTTACAAGCTATCAACCCGTGACACCTATGAGTTTAAAGGGATGACGATGAACACCGTGCTACCTTTTTCCAAAGCTATCCAAGCATATCGAGCGATTACAGGATCTTGTGAGGCTGGGACCAGAGGATTTATTGAGTCACTTGATAAAGTTAAAAAAGAGTACAAGGTGTCTGAAATATTAGAGCTGACAGATGGAAAGTACGGGTTTGAGTCATTTAAAGCGTTTGTAAATGGCGGCAAATCATGAAATCCGCCCTACTTATCCTACTAGGTGTCGTCACCGTCCTATTCCTAGCCGCCCAAAACATGAACCCGTCAGCGACACCGTACTATTCGGAATTGGAACGTCAGCGGGTGGACAACCGACCACACCATGAGTTCCCAGGAAAAGGGGTGACCCGATTCGAGTTTTTGGACGGTTCGGCTCTAGAAATCACCGACCGGGGGGCGTTGCCTCCTGGGATTGAAACTATTTTACCGGGGGTGGGAGAATGAAATTCTACATTGCCACAGTGATTAAAACAGAAATACATATCAACGCAATGGGAAGAGATATAACACTACCATTTAAGGACGCAGGGTTTTATGGCATGGCTCCTGTTTTTGCAACAAAAAAGGAAGCTATAGATTTTGCTGATGGGAATCCCAATGTTCAGGTTTTGGAAATGGTGGAGGTTAAGTAATGAGCTTTAAATCACCAGAGGAAAAGATAGAAACCCTCGAAAGCAAAATTGAAAGTATACACGTAGCCTTTGAAAATGAATGTATTGTCCGTCGTGAATATGCCATTAGAAATGACGAGTTGGAAGCCGAAAACAAACGGCTTATGAGCTATCTTAATCATGCGCATGGAATATTGACATATCGAGATTACGATCCATGCAGATTAGACCATCATGGATATTGCCAGGAACATCACCAGTTTTCCGTTGATCCGTGTCCATTGCGTGATATTGGGGCATTGATAGACAATATTGAAACCCTTAAAAAAGAAGAGGTGGGGGAATGATGGAAGCTGATAACCGATGGGAACAAGAAATTATAGACGTATGCGAAAGCTTTAAAAATAACGGCGAGGCATGGAAAATAGATAGAAATGTTTTTTGTGAATTGAGACTATGGAAAACAGATTCTAGGAAACAAGTAACGGCCTATGATCTTTTAGAGTTCGCTAAAAAATATTATTCAAAAGTTGAATTTCTGGAATCCAAGGTTTCAAACTTAATTGATATGTTGAGATTGAAAGAACTTGAAGCCAAACAATGGAAAATTGTTGCACAAGAGCTTGAGGATGATAATGACGCCCTAGAATCCAAGCTTTCCAAGGCTGTGGAAGCGTTGGAATGGGTGACAAATACTCAAAAGAAATGGTATGGAAATGCCACAGAATTACATATTGAAATGTTAGATTGGCCAGAAAAAATGAAAGCCTTATCCGAGATCAAGGGGGAATAGAGAATGGAAAATACATGGGATCAAAAAGAAAAACTATCAGGTTTCGTCGTGACAACACAGGAGGGCGTTGATATGTACGCTCTTGGTATTGAGTCAGCAGAACTAGGGAAAGACGGAAAGGTGATTGCTCATTTCGGAGAGGTTGGCGGTGTTTATGAGCAGGAGACGATTAGTGATTTAACGGAGGTTGTAAAAAGGGTGAACAAATTCGACACCCTCACCGTCGACCGTGACAAGTGGAAGGCTATGGCGCTAACCAATCTAAGGGTAGAACTTTTTAAAATGTTTGAGAACGGTGTCAATTGGTTAGAAAACCATAACCCTGATATGGATGATGGGTATGATAAAATTGCGAACCGCCTTGTTGATGAAGCCCTCGCCAAGCTAAAGGAAATGGAAACAAAATGAAAAATGATCAGTTTGAATATATTAGAAATGCTTACGGAGTTCCGGCACGAAAAGGGCAAAGAGTTCGGCATACAAGCAAAGGAACTACCGGGACAATTGCAAAAGGGCAAGGCCAATATATTTACATTTTATGGGACGGTGATTTAAAGCCAATAGGCCCATATCATCCAACCTAAGAACTTGAATACTTGGGAGAACCAAAATGACACCACAAGAACAATTAGAAGATGACATTAAGACGCTGGAAAAGGCATTAAAGCTGTTGTCCCCCGGTGATATGCTTGACGAAGTTTTGGATGACAAAAAAGAAGCACTCGAAGCCCTAAAAAAGCCACAGTTTAGGGATGGGACTTTGGGGAGTTCCAGAAACTCGTACGATGGAACCGATATAATGACCTACAAAGAGGCGAAACGTCGTAAAAGGGAATACAACTGGGAACCCCTCCCCATAGAAACAAAACTGAGGGACTTGGCACCGGATGGGTCGGTTAGTTGGAAATATTTGTCAAAAAATAGTATTGGATTTATCAATGGCGGTCAAGCATGGGAAGTTGACGGAGTTGGAAGTCTGTTAAGGGTTCCCGCCCCCTACCGTGAGGACTGGGAAGGGATCGGGGGGACGTTATGAGCGAGGCAATGTGGATGACCTTGTTTAACGTAGGCTGTATTCTTTTTGGTGTTTTAATAGCCGAATATTCCTGGAGGAAAAAGATGGCGCAAATTGGTGAGATAGTAGTAAAGATCAGAATTATTGGTGTTGGAAAAAAATATTCTCTACGAATCCTTGGTTTTATAGCTTGGTTACTGAAAATAAATCTTAAGTGTGAGGTCGAAGAATGAAACAATTCACAATCTTTTCAGGGCTGTTTATCCTATCGGTGTTAGTTTTGACAGTTTATTGTATCTTGACAACTATATAAACATATTATATACTCTGTTCAGGAGTAACAAATGGGACGAAAGAAAAAAATAACAGCCCTAAGACACCATGTAGCGCATAATGTCGAAGGGCTGATCGTACAAGAACTGGGAAAGCTTAAGGCCCCGCTATGGCGCAGGATCTTAGGCTTTTTTAACGTCGAAATAGTCCGAAGTTGGTACAAACGCAAGGAATTAGAAGTCGAAGCCAATTTAACCAGGGCTGGGAAAAATGTCTACAGGAGCCTAAAGTGAAATTCCTTGAAGCCCACGATTTCCACGCCAGCCCAGACTGGCTGGAACTGTCCGAGAAATTAGGGAAGGCTGTCCGAGACGCCGCAGTCCGTCACAAGGTCGCATTCATCGCTACCTCCGATTTCTGGGATAAACCAGTTTACGCTACCAACAAGGGCGGGTTCCCCAGGATCAAGGCCATAGTCGACAGCTGGTTAGAAGTCTGTCCGGTAGTAGTAGTCCAGGGAACACCGAGCCACGACGCTCCTGGATGTTATGACGCACTCCCCGGAGTGATCGTGATTCAACCGGGAGTCCCCCAGGTGATAAACGGAGTCCAGGTTCACGGAATCCCAGAGCTACGAAAAGACCAGCTCCAGGCGCAGCTAGGACTCCCAGCCGAACAGGCCAACGCCGAAATAATGACGGCCTTCCGAGATTTTATCCGGTACGTGGTAGCTCCCCAGCGCGTAGCATTCCCAGGCCCTGCGGTCGGACTACTCCATGGAAACGTCACCGACTCCCTGCTTTCCGCCGACGTGATCCTTCGCGCCTCCGACCTGGTTATCCACACCGAAGACCTGCGCCCCGCGGGGATAGACCGCTGGAGTCTGGGGCATATCCACACTCCGTGGGAGAGTACAAACATTTTCGCCGGATACTGCGGATTCCCTGGGATGGACTCTAACCCCTGGGGTAAGACTGGTTTCGTGCCAGCCATGAACCTGGTTGACCTGGATACCATGAGTGTGGATCGGATCCCGTACGGCACCCCAATGCGTCGGAAGATAACGGCACCTCTGGCAGAGTATCGGGACGACGTAGCATACTGGCTGGACACTGAAGACCCATTGGCCGTCTGCCCCCCAGGACACCCATGGAATCGCCTATCGATCAAAGAGGTCAAGAAGGAACTCCAAAGAGTTACCGACTTGGAAGCCCCCCGAACACTGTCCCAGTGGTTTAGCCTGGCCGATCCTACAGTAGCATCCACGGTACTTGCCAAGGTGGACAGCCTAAAGACCACCCGCGCGGCCGTGGTTCCGGTCCATGTGGAACTGGTGAGCGTGGAAGTCCAGGGTTGTAACCTTTTCAAAGGCCGACGAGCTTTCCTGGACCTTGCCACCAGGCCTGACGGACTGAACGTCCTGCGAGGCCCTAACGGCGCGGGTAAATCCAGCATTTTGGCATTTTGTCACCCCTACCCTACAGTTCTGGGGAAAGATACCGAGTCAGGACGCCCAAGCGCGATAAAGGATTTCTTCTCTTCCAAGGATTCGGTGGTCAAAAAGACGCTACTGGTCAACGGCGAGAAGCACGAACACTTGATCACGATCAAGGGAGCGCACACCAAGTCCCCCAAGACCGAGTGCTACCTGATAATCGACGGGGCCAACGTCCTGGATACCGCCAGCTTTGACGAGATGATGACCGAATGCGAGCGCCGATACGGTCATTATGAAGATTACCGGATCACGACTTTCTACGAGCAACCACTCCAGAGCCGGAATTCCAAGAGCGGAATAATGGTCGCCAACATGACAGATATCCGGGACGTAGTCCAGAATATCGCCGGGGTGGACCGGGAGCCGGAGAAGGCCCAGGCCCTGCTTAAGGTTCGGGAGTTGGAAACCGAGACGGCACAGCTTGACGCCAAGATCATGGGAGCCTCTGGGAGCATGGAAGACCCCCAGGCGTTGGAAGCCCAGGCCCAGGAGCTAGACTTGGCCACGGTCACGCAGTCCCAGGCTCTGGCAGTACTGGAGCGCGATGGGAAGGCCGCCCAAGACCGATTGAACATCCTAGAGTCCCAGGTTCAGGCCGCGCAGGCGGAGACTAACAGGAAGACCAGGGACGAAGCCAGAGCCATCGAGCTAACCGGGCAGATTACCGCGCTACAAGCTAAAACTCAGACAGTACTCGCCACCGCTGAAGGGTTGGAAGCTAACCGTGAGCTAATCCGCAACGATGACGCCTTGCGGGTCCAGGCTAGGAACGCCACCGCAGGGAAGAACTACCGCGAATCCTTAGACCGCTGGAACAAGGCAGAGGCCGCCAGAGCGTTGATCCCAGCGCTACAGGCTAGGCAGTCAGGCCACGAACACGCGGTAGAGGTAGCCAGACAGAAAGAACGACTGGAAGCGATCCAGGCATGCCCCCAGTGCGGATACCTGGCACCCGATGCGGAAGAGCGATTCAAAGCCATCAAGGCCTCCATTGATTTCCTTTCCGACGGAGCGATCCTAGACCCTGCGGCCGCCGGGGAATTATCCCAAGCCAAGGCAAATGCCTCCATGGCTACTACGGCCCCAGAGGCCCCCCATCTAGAAACCGTGAGTCCATGCGACGGGTTCCCACTAACAAACCGCCAAGCTGTGGAAGCGGCGATAAAGATAGGTGAAACTGCCCAGGCCACGATTGACGGTATCCGGGCCACCATGAGCGCGCTACAGCAGGAGCTAACCAGGATCCAGGGGGAGACATACCACATAGTTGAGGTAGATGGGGTGACTCCGGCCCGGGTTGAGTACGCCGCCCTGCGCGCCGAATGGTCTAGAGTGTCCGGAGAGCTACACGCTACAGCGGGGAAGGCTCAGGCGTGCCGTGATCGCGCCAAGGCGGTGGAAGAGCAAGCCAGAGAGCTACAGCGAAGCCGTGACGGCCTGGAATCGTTACGGGCGGACCTGGAGGAATGGCGGTATATCGCCAAGATGCTCCAGCCGACTAAAATTCCAGCCCTGGAGATGGACTTGGTTGTCGACTCCATCGACGCCACCGCCACCCGGATCCTGGATGACGGCAGGCAGTACCAGACCGAGACGGCAGGCGGGTTCGATATCACAGTTTACGATCCGGAGTCCGGTACGACCAAAAGCTTACTACGGCACTCTCCGGGGGAGAAGGCTTTCCTTTCGGACGCCTATGTCAAAGCCTTGGTCCAGGCCAGGAATAACCGGGAGCATAGGCATTATAGCCCGGTGATTCAGGACGAGAGCGACGGGCCGATCCAGCCCGAGAGGCTTAGGGCATACTACGCACAACAAGAGAGATTTTACGGTTCGGAAGGCGTGAAGGTTTTGGTGGTGACTCATAACGCTGAGGCACACCAGATGATTGATAATGTGATTCAACTTGAGGAGGTGTTTCATGGGTAATATCGTAGTCAAAGGTAACTTGACACGGGACGCGGAGGCAGTGGCCACGCAGTCGGAGAAAGGTCTGGTGAAGTTTTCAGTAGCGGATACCAGGAGCAAAAAGGATTCTGCGGGGAATTACGTTGATGACCCGCATTATATCGACTGTAACTACTGGACCAAGGATGTTCAGGGCGTCTTGAAGCAGTTAACCAAGGGAACTCCGGTGATGATTTTCGGAGACTGGAAGCAGGAACGGTGGGAGAAAGACGGTGTCAAGGCGAGTAAAATTTCAGTCACGATCAATTCTTTCCGGGAGATCCAGATAGGAGTCAGGCACACTCAGGCCCAGGACTCCAGCGGGATGCCAGAGAACCCACCAGACGATTGGTGATTGACTTAGGTATATAAACAGTTTATACTACTAACACGGACCCGCCACCGTTATGGCGGGAAAGGAACCAAGATGGAAAGCGAAGTAGGAAGAGTCAGAATCAACATGAAACAGAGCGCCAAGGGCCAATGGCAGTTGGATGTCACATCGGAATTCCCCACAGTAGCGGAAAGCGTGACGAATCTGGAACTGGCGATCAATCAGGCCAAGGACATGGCGATGCGGAATAATCTGCCCATGGAGGACGCGAAGTGAACCAGCCTATGAAGTTGGGAGCCTTGGCGCTGGATATAGTCCAGCAACAGGGCGGTAATAGAAACAAGTCAAAATTCATCAGGGAGGCAGTGGAGCGGTTCTGCTCTATGGCCGATCCTGTTTGGGTTGATAGTTTCCGTGATTCCAGGCTTGTGTCCATGGCGTGCTTTGAGATTGATCCGCTACAATATAAGCACCTAAAGGACCGGGCAAAGGCCCTGGGGCTGAATTACGTTCAAGCGGTAGAGATCGGAATTTTTAACTTGGTGACCGATCCAGATTTTCGGCCCAAGAAGGTGATCGTAGCGGAGAACCAGGCATTGAAGAGAGGGTGGAAGCGGTGAACTACCAGCTCCGGGACTACCAGGAACGCCTGACCTGCGAAACCATCGACCTGATAAACCAGGGGGTCGGGAAAATCCTAATCCAACTGGCTACCAGGGGCGGTAAGTCCGGAATAATCGCAAAGCTGACCGAGTACTTCCGGGACGACAAAAGGACGGTCTGGTTCTTTGCTCACACAGGGATCCTGATTGACCAAATGTCCCAGGAGTACGAGAGCCACGGTATCAAACACGGCATCATAGACCCAAGCAGTCCCCAGATAAACTACCGGGTGCAGGTTATCTCCAAAGATAGCCTGCTCTCCCGGCACAAACGGGGAAAGCTCACCAACCTAACGACCCCGGACCTAATCATAATCGACGAGGCCCACGGGGCGCTGGCGGGAACCTACACCGAGATCCTGGCAATCTACCCCAAGGCGATCATAGTCGGACTGACCGGAACCCCGATAAGGCTAGACCGTAAGGGAATGGGTCGAATATTCGACCGTCTCCTCGAGGGGCCACCGATACCAGACCTCCAATCGCGTGAGATCCTTTGTCCTATAGATACCTACGGGGTGGACCTATTCAACGACAACGGGGTCCACACGACTGGAGGGGACTACAATACCGCCGAAGTCATGGAACAGGTGGACAAGCCTTTCGTTATTTCCGAAATCGTCCGGCACTGGGAGCTACTGGCCAAGGGAAAAAAGACGCTTACATTCTGCGCGAGCATAGCCCACGCGGAGGATGTGGCTGCGCGGTTCACGGCCTCGGGTTACCCGTCTGTGGCGATCAGTTCGAACGACGGGAAGGAGGGAATCAAGGCTAAACTGCGGGATTTCTATGCGGGGAAATACATCAACCTTTGCTCCGTCTCCCTGTTCATAATGGGGTTCACGGTCAAGGACTGCGAGTGCATCATCCAAGCTAGGCCGACCATGAGCCTGATGGTGTACCTCCAATCCCTGGGACGGGGAATGATGTTCCTGCAGGGGAAAACGCTGGTCAATCTGGACTGTGTGAATAATTGGACCCGCCATGGATTCCCGGACGAAGAACGCCAGTGGAGCCTAGAGGACGCGCCGAAAAGGAAACGCAAGGAAGTCGACCAGGCCACCTTGAAGCGATGCCCGGCGTGTCTCCATGTAGTGAAGATACAGGCTAAGGTTTGCCCATATTGTACTTACCTTTGGTCGGTATCGGTTACCAGGACCCCGGAAGAAAAAGAAGGGGCCATGGTGAAAATTCAGCGTGGGAAAGACCTCACCCGGGCGATAGCCTTGGGGGCCAACACGCTTAAGGAAGCGGTGAGAATCGCTCAGGACATGGGGCAAGCCCCTTCGCAAGGATGGTTTGTATGGACAAAGATATTGAAAAAATCATCGTAGAATGGATGCCCAAGGCGAAAACGCCGGAGGACACCAAAGCATTCTGGGCATTGGGCGACGTCCTGCGGGGACTGTACACCCAGATTCCAGTGATCAAGGTTTGGCTGTATGCCGAAGGCCGGAAAGAGACCGAGAACGTATTGACCGTCAGGAGGTGGTTAGATGGGAGAGAAAGCGCTATTAGAACGGGAAATGCTCCAGCCTGGAGTGACTTTGTTCCGAAACGACAACGGGACAGCGTGGGTGGGGGGGCGGGAGATGGTAGCCAAAGCCGACGGAGTGGTGAAGGTGAAGAAGGGGGACAGGTTGATTATCGGAGCCTCCCGCCTGAGCTATGGCCTGCAAGTTGGATCTGGTGACGGTATTGGTTGGACTGAGCGCGATGGCGTGGCGGTGTTCACCTCTGTGGAGATCAAGACCGCAGGGGACTCGATCAGCCGGGAGCAGATTCTATGGCACCAGGCGGTATTGAAAGCTGGAGGGATTAGCCGGATTGTGCAGGAAGGGGTGGAGCTGACGATGGCGCAGGTGATGGCGTTGCCCAGGCGGTCGAGTGTGCGGGCTGTGGAATTGGATAGGATGATAGGGGGTGGGAGTAGCTTGCCAAACCTTCCACGATAGTTTATACTAATAAAGTCAACCAGGCGGCAATCTGGATGGCGATCTTTCTATACAGAGAGAACAATAGAGGGTTTATTGAGTCCAGGGGTGCTGTATCACCCCGAACCTTGCCGGGGGACTCAATAAACCCTTTCTTTTTTAGGAGTCAGTTATGGAACTGATCAAGATTGAGAATGTTGGCGGTGAACTTTTAGCCGACAGCAGGATGGTTGCTAACGTGTTAGGAGTTGAACACGACTCGGTGTCAAAGATAATTAGGGATAAGGAAACCACGCTTGGAGTTTCCCGATTTGAAATCGGTAAACCTGGAGATGCTGGAGGAAGACCTGAAAAGTATTTCCTTCTTACCGAGCGTCAGTGCCTACTACTTATCACCATGGGGGGGGGTAAATTTTATCAACCCGCCATATTCAAGAAAATTGAAAGAGTTATTCGTGAAAAGAGCTATTCTTGAAAGTAAAAAAGGAGCCATCTGTGTTTTATTGCTCCCGGTGTCAACGTCCACAGCACTTTTCCATGACTTCATTAAACCGAACGCAAAGGAAATAAGATTTGTCAGGGGAAGGATAGCATTCTGTGGAGTCAATACCAAAGGTGAATACACGGAAACAGGTAAACCAATGCACGATTCTATGATCGTAATTTTTTAATAGGGGAAAAAGATGACAGGCTACATAATAAAAATACCACACTGCGAACTCTATATGCAGTCCTGGAATATCTTCGGGGCGCACTGGACGAAAGACAGGGATAATGCCCAGGTATTCCATGAGGACAATAAGAGCGAGGCTGGTTTGATCGCTGAGGATTTCGGCGGGGTTTTGTTGGCGCGGTGTGAGGCGCTGGACCCATGCTAAACTACATCCTACCCACGTCATTGATAGCCCTTGGTGCATTCCTAGAGGTCTACTACTACTTCTGGCGGTTCAACCAGGACGGTATCCCATGGGCCTTGGCGGCCATATCCGGCCTAGCCTTGACCGCATTCCTAATCGGACTATCCCAGAAAGGCCCCCGATGGCTTTACCTGCTGGTGATCGTGTTCTCGGTGATCAACACCAGCTCAGGCCAACACGCGGCCCTAGGTGAAGAGGGGAGACGACAGGCTACCGAGGCAGTCAGGGCGAAAGGCCAGTCGCAAACGATAGCCGACCTGGAGCGTGAGCGTGACGCCATCCTCAAGGCCCCCGTTACCGTCACCAATAGCCTTTGGGCGCGGGACCGATACCAAGAAGCATCCAAGTCTATGGAAGCCGAGAAACAGGCTCAGGACGCACGTCTGGCGGTGATCCAAGGAAAACTTGAGGCCATGCGCCTGGAAACCGTGGCGGTGACTCCCAGGGAAACGGTGTACCAGTATTATTCTCGGGTGTCGGGAGTTCCCGCTGACTGGATTGAAATTTTACTCCAAACGTTACTTTCCGTCTTCTTTGCACTCATGGCCCCGGTAGGGATGAAGATGTGGCCCAAGGTGGAAGGGGTGGTAATCGACTGGGAACCGCTGGTCGGATTCTGGTGGGACGCATCCATGGTGTCGTGGAAGGCTGGCAAGGGCATGATGACTTCCAGGGATATGGTCCTCGGTTACGCCAAGAAGAAGGGGATCGGGATTGATGACCACAGGTATGGAGTGATCCTGAAGGCCGCGGAATCCGGCGGAGTGGTGAAGGACTTGGTCCCGTTGGAACTTGATAGGGATAAGGCAGTGAAAAAAATTATGTTGACACTGGCTTAGGATTGGTTTATACTTGGTTTATAGGAGACGACAACAATGAAAATTTTTATTGTGTCTACGGACAAGTACGGGTGGGATGAATATGATTCCCATGTAATAGCTGCAGAAGATGAGAAAGACGCAATCGGTTTTGCCAATCTTCCTGGGAAAGTTGAAGATTGGAAATTTCAAGAAATTGGAATGACGAGTAAAAATAACCGTGGGGTTCTTCACTCGTCACTCAATGCCGGATAATTAGGAGCTAATGAATGATACAAGTAAGCGCAGAAGACAAAAAATACCTGGACACTGCAAAGCCAGGCGACCGGGCAGTTTATGTGAACATGGACGCAATCCGGGAGCTACCAGAGCAGTTCGAGGCGGTGATTACCAAGGTTCTCTACGATAAAAACAAATTAGAGAACGATTTTTCCAACGTGGGGAGCCGGGACACTCCATCATGGATGCCAGACCCCCAGCTAATGTACAAAATCGCCGAGGCTAAGGGCATCAGCGGAATTTCAGGCTCCAGCGAGAGCATTGTGGAAGAGGTGGACATAAACCCCATGCTCAGGAAGGCCATGGACGCCAGCCCGACTACCAGGAAGATGGTCGTCGGTAAACGGGTGACTAAACAATCCTTTGTCATCCAGGACGACGGGACAGAGCGCCACTCCAGCCTCTGCACCACGGAGTATAACGTCTGGGAAAGGTGCATGGAACTTTGGAGCAAGGAAGAGGCTTTCACCGACGGTTATACCAAGGAAGGGAAATTCCCTACCAAGTACGATACCATGTACAAACGCCGGGCCCACTTTGACGCTGAGATGAAATTCGCCCAGCCAAAGGCTGAGACTAAGGCTAACTTGAAGACCATCCGGGAACTTGCCGGGATGATGACAGGGTTTGCACCTGATGATCTTAAGACGGGGTTCCTGATTTTCTCCAGGGTCCGCAGGTCCAGCGATAGCCTGAAGGTTGAAGCGGCCGCCATGATGTCCAAAGGGGCTAAGGCTACGGCGGCATTGTTCCAGGCTCCACCAGTGGCCCCGGATCCAGTAACACCGAGAGCCAAATTAATCCAGGCATTTGAAGACTTGAAGAACATGGACGGGGTGCCGAAGGTTTACCAGACCAGAGTGGACGGTTGCCTGGGATGGCTTAAGTCTGCGCCTGTGGATGACTTGTCTTCCTGGGATAAGAGCGTGAACCTTTACGCGGAAGTTGTGGCTGGTCAGGAGGGGTTTCCTGGAGTAGAGGAGTTTAGGGTATGAGTCACACGAAAGAGCCTTGGAAACGCTATCACTGGGGGAATGACCAGGTAACAATAAACACTATGGATGATGATAAAATAGCGGAGTGTTTTGAGCATTTCAAACCTAATGACCATGCGGCCAACGCCCGCCGAATAGTGGCCTGCGTTAATGCTTGTAAAGATCTGGAAACTGAATCCTTGGAGTCCATGGTTAAAGACGGGGATACTTTATACGAAACCCTGATGGAAGGTGCTAGTTTGGTAAACAAGGGTCTAAAGGTTGCCGAATCACTACAAGCCAAGCTTACAGAAGCCATAGAAGCCTTGGAACTGGCCGTACTGATAACCGAGTCACACCCCAGGTGGAAAGAGATTGGGGAAACATTGGAGGAGTTGAAAAGATGACCAAAATCAACGGGGTCCAGTACACCTACGGAAATTTCTCCGGCAAGGTTTTGCAGTGTGAGAACGGTAATTATTTTTTGTACCGATCCAACAATAAAGGCCAGACTTTTGAAGGAATTTCAGTTGGACAATCCGAGGCCATTGCCGCCCGGATGTATTTACAGAATAGAGAACTTACAGAGTTCGGGGAGTTTTTCGGATGACCGTTTCAAGCCAAGAACACTACCAACTAATGGTCCAGTTTGAACTTGACTACAAGCTCAACAAGCCTGAAAAAGAACCAAAGCAGTTATGGAAATGCGGGTTCTTTTACTGCGATGGTGAAACTAATTTAAAATTCACGGCATACCGTCAAGGCTACGCGTATGCCGAATGCAAACTAAGGATGGAATCATGATTGACCTAACCACACCAAAACCTAAAAAAATATACATCTCCGGCCCAATTACCGGGATTCCTGAACTGAACATCCATGCATTCTCAGCCTATGAGCTGGAACTGACACGCCAAGGCCACTTTGCTGTGAATCCGCATAACGTTTGCTACGAACTGGTTAACTCCAAGGCATGGAAAACCATGACGGAAGAGCAACGGTGGGCGGCCTGCATGGGTCTAGATATCGTAGCCCTGGGATGGTGTGATGAAATCCACTTTCTCCCCGGATGGGAATTCTCCCGTGGTGCGCTGATCGAGAAGGCTGAAGCGGAAGACCGTGGAATGGTGCTACATTATGTGGAATAGCGAAGACTCCAGGACTCGGATATGCCATGGGGAGGCTAAGAAAGTGGCAGTGAAAAGGCCGTCAAATAATAAGGGTAAAAAACTTACTATCAGGCATGGACGACAGTATTTGTACTGCGGTGAATGGTATTTCGCCAGGGAACTTGCTACTTTATGCAGTGTGTCGATAAGTAGTATCCAAAGTTTGTGGACCCGTAAGCATAAGTTGAAAGGGAATTTAATTGTCGACAGGAGGGCGGTGTAGTCATGGCGTTACTATCAAGAAGTACCTACAATTTTAGGACATTTAATAGTCGTGGAGGGAAAACGAAACACAGGGTAATAGTCCTCCTTGGCGAATGCGATGAAGAGGGGCGCGTTTGCGTTATCACCAGGACTTTGATGGAAAAGGATTCTAATTTCACAGCTGAAGGAGTACACCCATTAAGAACAATTGGGGACTATACTTTAGTTGAAAGGTCCCAGAATTTCTATCCGAGTACGTTTGAAACTGTGGTTTCCGTTTATTCCGAGGCTAAAGAACTGACGCGGAAAATGATAAGCTCTATCGTGGAACCAGACGATCAATAAAAGGAGATATTTTAAGATGAGTGAATTTAAGGAAGAGTTTAAAGACTACTTCGGGAGTACTGCATGGAAAGGATTTGTAATCGGTGGCGGTCTATTACTAGCTTATATCCTAGCGGCTTTATTCTGGGGGGTTTGGCCGTTTAGCGTAGTATCTGGATTAGCTAAAAAAGTGGTTAATCCAACCGCAATAATCCAAAATTACGAATATTTTGAAGATCAATTTATGGCTATTAAATCGACAAAGAAAAAGATTGAAATAGCAAGGAGGAATCTATTATCAAGTTCTGATAAGGTTTTCGCTGAAACTAATCTTTCAGGATTAGAGATGATTTTGGCTGACCAGATCGCTGAATATAATTCACGGTCGAGTCAGATCACAAGGAATATGTGGAAGAATGAAAAACTTCCAAGGGAGATTTCAGAATGAAGAAGTTAGGATTTTTACTTTTCTTAGTTGCAATTTTTATGTCAGTATCCATTGAAGGATGTTCAACACGATCAACGGATGTTCAAGCCGGAATTGAAGCGGCCGTAAGATCGGCAGAGGCTGTAGCTATCCCGGAGGTATCATACTTTCAGGAAAAAAAGACTGTTGCCAGATGGTACTCTCACTGGGATATTCCAGACCGTGAAACTTATGTCTACCTAGTGTCAAACGGGACTATAATTGGGTATTACGTTTGTAAAGGGAAACCAGCATCAACAAGATCCTATCTGGTCCCCGAAGAGGAGTATTATTCAAACGGAGCCACCTTATCAACTAAGGACTTGGATGGAACCTATGGAGAAAATAACCCTGGAATAAGGTTTTTCACGGCGTCAGGAGTTGCGGTTGAATGGGGTGGGCTAGGAGCTACATATATTTATTCCGACAAACCGCTGACAATTAATGTGCCGCTACTAAGCCGATAACCAACCCCACGACCAGGCCGCTACCAATACCGATAGCGGCCCATTTAATCCTGTCCCAGACCAAGGAACTCTCTAAATCGTTTATTATTTTCATCGAGTCTGTTAATTGTTCCTTCAAGCTCTGAATCAACAATTCCAATTCTTTCAAGCGTTGCTCTTTCAATAGCAATTCGGCTTCTTTCCTCTGCAAGATTTCTTCTTTCTCGATCAAGTTCAGCTTGGAGATCCTGATTTCTTCTTTCAAGTTCTCCCGCGATTGTCTCAAGGCTCCTGTTTCTATCTCGTAGTTCGTTAATATTTGCGTCAGGCGTAGGCTTTCCGATGGTGTAAGTCCAGACAATGGAACCACCGACACCAAGAGCAAGGCCGATAAAAAAAAGAAGTGCCGCACCGCCTATTTTTTCCACAGCTCAATCCACTTGATAGCCTCACGCCCTAACACCAATAAAAACCATGATGCGAGGAAAACTATTAAAGTATCGTCCCCTGGCCGAGTATAGAAAAAATACGTGCCAACGATTGCGAAAACAAATTTTATGCTCAACAACTTTGACAGAAATAATTTAAGCCTATTCATTTTAAACCCCTTTAATTAAAATCGCTCTTTTATACACGCTATCCACAGGCTTCATTATCGTCGCGAAGTCGTGGGAAGGCATGGTTATATTATTCCCCACTTGGATCTTGTACCCCGTTCTGTAATCACCCCAAGGATCTTTAATCATCCAATCGTTTCCATCGTCGTCCTGGTATCCGGTAACCGCCACGAAATGCCCGTTAGTAGTGGGGAATTTACCAGACATTAAAGCCGTCCCACCATCTCCTAACCACTTTCTCAAACTAACCAAACTGACAGAGTCCCGGAATTCTGAAATTTCTTTCCCCATCCAGATATTTATTCCCAGGGACAGGACAATAAACCACTGGTTAGGAGGTATTTGACCGTTAGGATCCAGTGACTTCCAGAGCTTAAGCGTTTTCTCATTCGTGTGGATAACTTGGTAAAGATCGTCCTCCGGCTGGTTTCCCGGTGTGATAGGTATTCCCCACCCGGCAGCGGCCAAAGCCGAAACGCCAGCCGAAACGTTACAGGCACCGGAAGGATCAAACTTGTTATTTCTCTGACTATAATTTGGGGACTTGGCCCCGTTGTTCACTATCATGGAGTCACCACCTTACTAATTATTGGTTTTGGTTCATACATATTCAAGATTGCGGCCTTACCTTCATTCAGAATGAACCCGGCTATAATCAATCCTATCGCCCAAGTTGCATTTTTCCATTTCACCGCATCCGCATTTTCAATCTTACTTACCCTGGTGCTAAGATCTTTCACATCACTTTTCCGTGCAACTTCCGCCATGTCGTCAATCTCAATTTTCCGAATTCTGATTTCGTGGTTTTCGATGTCTTTTATACTGGCAGTGTTACAGGTAATTCCATCGACCATCCTAAAGATGGTGTCAAGTTTTTTATCAATAGCAGATTCCCTTGCAACCCTAGCCTTTTCGCTTTCAATCTCTCTTTCTACTCGGGCTTTTTCACTCATGACCAAAGTGGTTTCAAACTTTGTCATGACCATATTAAGATTATCCACCTTAGCCCCTGTTTCGATTGATGTTTTTTCGAGATGTTCCACAATCGCTCCCAGGGATTCATTAGTGTAATCTTTCATATCACATTAAATAGTTTGTGACGACTTGATTGTTAGCCCCAACCAATGTAAACGGACCCGCAAAAATATTCCGATAAAGATTATTAATCACAAACCAGTAGTCGGAAGTATTCAAGGTCACAATTATAGCACCTGCAGTATTGTCATCGAAAATATTACCCTGCACACTAACCCTAGTACACCGATTTGCTACTATAAATTGACGTGCGGCGACGCCATGTGGCCAACTTGCCAGCCCTAAATAATTGTAACACCTTTGGAAAAAACAATTTGTAATTGAATGCAGACCAGATTTAGTGCCAGCGTAAGAAAATCCGATTTGATCAAAAGAGTTTGCAATGAATTGACAATTTGAGATTGAATACGGCCTGTCACCATCAGGAGATGAATCGAGGATGCTATAATACCAGCCATGATTAAATTTACACCCTGTTATAGATAATTTTCCGTTATTAGCTGCAACGGCGCTATCTTCATAAATACCGGCTCTTTTTGTAGCCAGCCCGGAATATCCATTCATCTGCTGGAATTCGCATCCTAGTATCATCCCATTGGGGGCATTGGTTAGCCAGACCCCACAAGTAAGACCAAAAAAGTGGCACCCAATAATAGTAAAATATTCTGCATTATCTTGAACGTTTATTCCATATCCGCGTTGCCATGCGTTGGCATAATCGAAATCTAGATCTGAGTTCAGTGGATCCGCAACACTGAACTGTAGGTTTGAATAAATCGCCCCAGCGTTATCGTTACTGGTTGGAGACCCGTTAATATTATTTATACTGCGCGCCCTAATACCGTATTGGGAAAGATTTTGGAATTCTAAGAATCTACAGGAATCAATTCTGACACACCCAGTACAATAAATCATATTTATAGCACCACAAATATTAGAGTTTAACTCATAATGAAATTCCAGGCCTCTAATATCGATAGACTGCACATCTTGAATTCTTATTAACCCGTTATCTCCCATCAAAGTAGGTCCAATTTTTATATGTGCATTATCACCATAAATCTTGATCCTGGCCTTGGTTATAATGGTGACCTGCGTGTCGATGAGGTATTCCCCAGGCGGAAAATAAAGCGTCACATCAGCCCCGGAAGCGTTAATGATAGCCTGAATAGCTGGCCCAACGTCAGTCGCCCCGGTCCTATCTATAAAGGCCAGAGTATCAGGAGCTATGCTATCATAAAGCAGTCCGATGTCAAGTTTTTTAGATGTTGGACCAGCAGATGTCACTTCTAAAAGTTCATCCCCGACTATGGCCGCTACTGCTGGTAGTTCTGAAATTCTTTTTGTTGCCATTTTTAAAGCTCCTCTATTAAGGCCATTCTGACCGTGTTAATTCCGAGATCATAATCAGGGGCAACGCCAATAACCGACACTTTCCATAATCCAAAATACAGCCTATCGATATTCACACCTAAATCTAAAGTCCCAATATCAAAAAGTCTGAGCTGAATATATTCCAGCCCTGCTAATTGAAGTGTAACATACCTGGGGACCGTGGACAATCTTTGTAATAACCAGTCGGCTTTCAACTGAGCATCCACAGCGTTTAGAAGTAATGTTTCTGTTGACAAGGTAGGTTTTTGGCGGTAATTCCTGGTGACAAAATCAAGCATCGTTGAATCTGTCAAAATCGAATGTCGGCCCGAGTTGTAATCCTTTCCCCACTTCACCACTACGGTGCCAGCCAATACGCTGGAGTCTGACTCAACAGGTAGTTCTAAGCCGTTCAAAATTGATTCCTGCCCCACAGTAAACGAAACCGTGCGGTCCCATTTATCAGCCCTTATAGTGCGCTTTCCTTCAGGGTTAATATCATACCTAAATCCTATTGAGGCCCCGTTCTGCACCATGGCGATAGCATCAAAAAGAAGAATTTCTGAATCGAATAATATTGAAGCGGGTGCAAGATTCACCTCTTCCAGTCCCCACTCTGTTGTATCGTAATTAGAACCATCATAAATCGTCCCCAGAATATCAAGATTCAAGGCCTTAATTATATCTGATGCGTATGTCACAGAGGCTCCGATACATCCCACAACCCGGCACTCCAGCGGACCAGCAGTTGAGCTTCCACCGACTCGGCCAATACCCGCAGAAAGAATGAAAGAACCAGTTGATAAATCAGAGCTGACAACGGAAGGAACATCAGTCCAAATTCCATCTATGTCAACTTGGATTGACCCGAAACTAGTTAAATATTCAGCTACTCGAAAAGTAATGCTTCCAGTATCGTCTGGATTAACTGGGATTGCCTTGGCTCTTGTTATGGTTCCGTATGCCCTGGGAACCGCTGTACCATCCGGGAGATAGCTGGTAATCACCTGGGCGTTTTGCTCTTTCCGGCGGTCCATAGCTTGGATAGTCAGTCTAGATACAGAGAAATCATAATCCTCGACGTAATAGGACGCAGTGGGGAGTAGATCGGCACGAACACGGTTTGACGGTCCCGGGCCTAGATAATAAAGGTTCACCTGGTTACCGTAAATAGGCTCCCGAATCACATCGTCCATTTCTCCGGACGTATTATCAATTTGAATTTCTCCCCCGTTGAACTGAAGGCTGGAATACTCGGTAAGATCAGTCTGCTGTGATAATTCCGGAGTACCACGTAGGAGTGGCGCGTAGTAAATATCATCAATATAAACCACATCCCCATCGGTGAATCCTTGCGCCTGTCCGTATAGGTAAAGACTCGCCAATGTGTCAGTATCATGGATATGGTGAACATAAAGAATCTGATCACCATTATTCCACCAGAAAGATCCTTCTTGAGCCTGGACTGTGGCAAGGCTTCCCACGCTGGAATAATTCACTAGCCCTAAGACTTCCAGGAATTGAGTAATGAAAACCCTGGCCAAGTGGTCTGTTTCGCCGGTCCATGTTTTCCAGTAATCGGCCAGGATAGCACGGCCTAAATTCGCTTGCATGACGAATGGTGAGTATGCCGTCCACCCTGGGACCTCTATGGTCCTGGTGAGTTCTAGGATTGTCATCCGAGATACTCGATTATGATTATTCCTGATCCTCCGGCACCGCCGGTAAATGTAGACCCACCTCCGCCACCACCTCCGCCATAATTACCGGCGTCACCATTACCACCAGAGTGACCAGCGCCTCCAGCCCCACCCCCACAGCCACCAGATACTCCAGAAGCGCAACCACCAGCAGAACCAGCACCCCCAGCAGGGCCAGCACCACCGGACAAGGCTGTTGATCCATCTGATCCATCTAGACCCGGAAGCCCAGTTGTTGCTCCTGTAAAAGTTGATTGTACCCCCGGTCCACCGACAGAGTATGCAATAAGATCTCCAGGTGTAACTGTTAAAACATCCCCCAAAACTAAAGATATATTTGTCCCACCACCACCACCACCACCAAACGAAGCCCCACCATCACCCCCATTACCACCACCCCCAACACAGGTAACCCTAATCTTGGTCACTCCAGCGGGGACAGTCCAATTCCCGGCCCCTGAGGTGAGACGAGTCATCCCCCGGGTGAATGAAACACCTCTCTCAGTCCTAGCGGTAGCCACAACGCCAGTGCTAACGGCTAAGTACTCATCAAATACAACCAAATCCACCCCATCGTAATATCCGTTATACGTAGGATTCCACGTGACTCCAGCCAGCGAAGCCACGAAAGCCGCTGAAGCCGTAGCACCTGCGGCGGTCACTTTAACATAAGGACTGGCAGTCCCTGTGATAGCGGTATCAGAGGTAGCCTTGTACAAGACTCCACCAATATTAAAAACAGTCCCCTGCTTAATATCAGTACCCAGGAACGGCAATGTCCCCGGCAAAATAGCCGCTGCAATCAAGGCATTCTGAGCCTGGTAATCAGCAGTTGTCAAAGGTAGTGAACTCGGTCCCGTGATTCTTTCGATAGCCATTATCTAGCCTCCCTGAAAGCCCATTTAAGGCTGAATATTCTGTGTGGCTTCTGAATTTCCAACGCATTCAGTATAGTGCAAAAAACTGGTTTCATGTAATCGTGATTTCCTTCGAAGAAGTCACACCAAACATTTTTACCACGCCCGGCGTTTAAATACAAATCTTTCCAATAATTTTTCTGAACGTAGGTTAAATTCCTATGTTCGAAAGCGTACTGCGCCAAAGGCCTAATATAGCTTTGGAGGACTTGCCCATGTTGCCCCTCTGATATGGCTGAATTATCTTGGAACCGCTCCACCCACGTATCTAAAGGATCTGGCAAAGTCTCTGTCATGCCTACACCGATACCACCAAGGAAGACAGCTAGATCAGTGGTGTCAAGTTGAATCTGAACCTTATAGGCTTGAACCTCAGTGAAGAAAAAAGATTCCCCGTTATTATACTGCACATCGTAATAGGCACCGACCACAAGCCTGGTGTCTCCGGCCTCGGTAATCCTTTCATCCAGGGCCTCTGTGAGCCTAACTACAGTTCGACCAACCGAGTAAAGAATAACGTCAGCGGCACCGAGAACGTCAATTCCTACAGTGTCGGCGTTCGTCCACCCCAGGAATAATGAGTTGATAGGCACAGGTCCACCGAAATCGATGGTAATCACATCCGAGGCTACGGTAGACTGCCACCTCTTCTTGAGGATCGGGCTAAGTAAATTCTCGAGTGGGTAGTTAGGGTCTTCGTTCACACAGGATAAAGCCCCGTCCCGAAGGATATTGTCAAAAAGTATTCTCACCGTGTTACCCTTACCCTTCCGTTGTTGATATCATCCACCACAGCAGTGGAAATTATTTTCCTGTCTAGCATCAAATTTATAGTTTGGGATTGGCCCTGAATTCTTTCTGCCACGAGATCGGCGAAAGCTTCCATCATTGGACGCCCTGCCGCTCCTGAATTGAATATAGCCTCAGTGCTTCCATTCTCGGCGACCTGGACCAGAGCTCCCCCGGATCCACCTTGACCGATCACCATTCCTCCTGTTTCGAACTTGGGAGGTTTTGGATAGGATGCGATCAAAGCGCCTTCCTGGAGTGCTATGGTTGCCCCTGCTAAAATAGCCCCTGGGAGTCCAAGATCACCCATTGCCCGGACAACTGCTACAGGCGCACCAGCTAGGAACTCCGCCTGTCTTAGCCACCATGAGGCCACAGCCGACCGATACTGTAGCTCTGCTGTCTCTTTGGCGGCGTCCTCGTCTATCTTGGCCTTACGTGCCTGGTATTCCTCGTCCAGGGCGGTCTTATCTTCCCCGGCTAGCTCACGTGCTTTAAATTCGGCATCCAAAGCCTTTTTACTTGCTGTGGCCTCTTCTTTAATATCCTGGGTTCGGCTGGTGTTTATCGCGTTAAAAAGAGACACCACTGCGGAGGCAAAGCCCAGAGCGTACCCGGTAAGGATCTCATACTTTTTAATTGCGTCTTCCACCTCTTTGGCAGCTCTATCTTTCTGATCCTGCTCCTCTTTATCCTTTCGTTCTTTTTCTTTATCCGCCGCTTCTTTCTGGTATTTTTCTATTTCACCAAGTTTCCACTTTTCTATCTCTAGTTCGGTTATTCCGGCCTTTCTGAATTCTATCGCTTTATCTTCAAGAGTGGTTTTGAATAGAGCTAAGGCATCTCCTTCCAACTGCGCTCTTGCCTTGAGAATTTCCAACTCTGTAGCCTCGGTAGTCTCCAGGACTTTTAGCCTTTCTTTATAGATTTCTAGGCTGGTATTTTGCGCTCGGAGTTGTGTGGCCTGTGAGGCTGTAATAGCTCCAGTGGTCAGTACTTCTTTTTGTACCGTATCGACTATGGATTCCCTGAGTTGAATTTTCTTTTTTAGCCCTTCCGCCTCGGTTATTAATCCTTGTGCTACCAGCTTGTCCAGGACCGCGAGTTGCTTTGTCAGGAGGCTTTGATCACCGATCTGACGATTAGTTTCCTTCCTAGCCTCGGCCTCCTGCTGTGCGAGTAAAGCCCGCCCCCTTGCGGTCATTTCATCGTACCTGTTGGCGGCAACCTGTTTGTTTAGCTCCTCGGTGATTTTGAACTGAGAATCTACTATTTTTTTTGTTTCAGCATCCACCATTGATGAATTTACGGCTATTTTAGCCAGCGTTCTTTCTGAAATTCCAAATTGCTCTGACACCTTTTTTATATCAAATAAAATCTTTTTAGTGTCGGAGGCCATTCCGGTGACGCTAAGAAAATCAAGCCTATCTTCAAGTGCTAAAATTGCTGGAGAAAGGTTATCAATATTTTCACCTGCGGCCTTAACCTGAGTTGATATAGCCCCAAACTCTTCGTCAATTCTTATAGCTTCTAACTTTCTAGCTTCTTGGTATGCTGCTGAAATTCCAATAGCTACGGCCCCAATACCAGCCGCAACTAATGAAACTGGCCCTAATACAGCCCCCAGGGTGATAGAGAACAATCCCAAGGCCGCATTGAGTGCCAGGACACCACCCCCCAGGGCAGTGGCACCAGAAAGCACCCCGAGAAGTGGAGCCGGAAGACTGGAAAGGAATCCTAATACAGCCCCACCGATCCCGAGAACCCCCCGGAATGCCGGGGTCAAAGTCTCGACCAAACTATTTCCAGCGGTTTCAGCTTTGGAAGCGAACTCGTCAAAGCTTCCGGCCAAAGTATCATTCTGGATAGCGTACTGTTTAGCCGCTTCCTGCGTCCCAGTGACAGCGGCCTCCAGGTCAAGAAGCCCTTTTTCCCCGGTCTTAAGGAGGACGGCCAATTGCGCGCCGGAGGTCTTACCCAAAGCCGCCATTAACTGCTCAGTGGTAGCGCCGGAAGATCCGAGAGCTGAAATGGCCTTAGTCAGCCCTACGGTTTTAGGATTCACTGACTCCATGGAAATCCCCAAGGCATTAAGCTTTTCAGCCACAGGCCCGGAGGCGTTAGTCAGGTCTAAAAGAATATCCCGGAGGGCGGTCCCAGCAGTTTCCCCGGTAAAACCAGCATTGAAAAGAGCCTCAAGGCTGGCAGTAGTTTCCTCCAGGCTTATTCCCAGCGTCCCAGCGATAGGCCCGACAGTCCGAAGGGATACGGCCAGCTTCTGCATGGTCGCCTGAGAGTTAGCAGTGGCGGCGGCGAAGATGTTCGACACCTTAGCGGCGTCAGCGGCCTGTAGACTGTACTGACTTAGAACTGCGGTCACTGTTTCGGCTGTGAATGCGAGGTCTGACCGAGTGGCACCAGCCAGCAGGAGAACACCATCTAGGGCGTCTATGGACTGGGCGGCACTTAGACCACCCGATGCTAAGAAGTACAAAGCGTCAGCGGCCCGTGAAGCAGAGAACCTAGTTTCATCTCCGGCCCGGACAGCTGCGGCGCGTAAGGCCTCGAATTCCGACGCGCTGGCACCCGTAACCGCCCTGACGTTGGCCAAACTTTGTTCCGTCTGAGCGAAGGTGGAAACCAGGCTCCTGAATGCGGCGGTAGCACCAGCGGCCAAAGCGGCGGCACCGATATTAATCTTTGAGAATGAGTCTGTATAATTCTTAGCCAGTTTATCCGAGTCTTTCCCGGTCTGAGCGTCCAAAGCAACGCCCATTTTCTTGATCTGAGATTCAGCCTGAACAATGTCCGAAGACAATTTATCAAGCTTTATGCGAATTTCGCTATATATACTACCTGCGTCCTCGGGCATTTTGTTCCTTCCATTTGTGGTATTCGGTCCAGGCCCGGCGGTTAATATCTTCCCGGTTAAAATCAGTAAAATTCCCCGTCAGGTGATCGGCGGGATTGTCGTGACCCATTACGGCCATGCGCGCGGAATCCAGTAAAGTTTCCTCAGTCACGGCCTTAATATCTGTTGCATTAATCTTCAAAGCATAGTTCACCACTGCGGCCATAAAATCAGGTGGAAGAAGAAACTTAAATTGAAGCTCCATACAATCGTATTGGTGTTTCAGTTGAGTCTTTTCCAATCCTTCCGGGGCATCATTGAACCTGGATTTAATTTCAGCCAGGCCGGCTTTAATTTCTTCCAGGTTAATATGAGTCCCGGCGATAACCATGATTTCCTGAAGCGTAGGTTTAACCAGACTGATTTCACACAGGCGATGTTGCCTCTCGGTGTAGACATTCAGGTCTTCCATGGTCGGCTCTTTCTTGGCCCTCACCTTATCGGCGAATGTTTCGATCAAAGAGATGTCACCCACGGAGTACACCTGAGCGGCGGAAAGCTCCCGGACCCTAACCGGAACAGGGTTTCCCCAGAACGGTAGGATCAGGAGCGGATATGCGGCTTCGTAGATCGGGTCTAATTCCGGTTTCGGAATCCGCCTAAGATTAAACATCCAGCACGTCCAAGAGGGCATAGGCTGCCACAGTCAGGGCGGTTTCCACAGTATCGGGGTAGATCACCAAAGTGGTAGGATCACGGTATGCGGTCACAGCGATATTGTAGGTCTGAGCCTGGAGGTTGCGATCCCCGGTTCTTTCCCCAAAAGTGCCTTTACATGCTCGGGAAACTTTTTGGAGATACCCCTCAAGGTTAGCCTCGTGGTTTTCATCCTTGGAATACTTCGAAGTGAAAACCTCGATAGTGAAAGTAGGCTTCACGCTCTCGGAAGTGGGAGCAGAATAAACCTTAGTGGTAGCGTTGTAGGATCCACCTTCAATCACGGCCCGAAGCTCAGGATCGGCGGCGGTGTCAACGAGGGTGTAGGTAGTACCTGTCCGGTAACCGTCGGTGATAATGGCGGTATCTTTTCCGTTGCTATCACTGATCGAAAGCCTTTCGGATTCCTTCTGTGTGGGAGCATCACTGACAGACTGTTGAGTGTCGATCTTGATAATCTTGGCACCGTAACCGTAACCGAATCCAGCCACTTCAGCGGCTTCTCCGTAGACCTGGAGTTTAACGCTTGTCCCTGGGATGGTCTTGGCGATGTTGACCCGCCCATTGACCACGGTAGCGGTCGTCCCGGTAGCCACAGCGATGGCACCCCAGGCTGTCACGAACTCGGCGGCGGTGACAGCGGCGTCATCGAGAGCGGCGGTGAGGTCAATAGCTGTCACGATAGCGGCGGCGTTGTCGATCTTTATGGTCACTGGCACGGCGGCGATCGCTACCACACCTGAGAAATCGAAAGGACCGACTCCGGAGAGTACGGTGGAAATTCCGGGACTGGACCCGTCAGGGTTATTTATGATCACCCGGGTAAACTTCGGGGCGAACTCATAAACTGCGCTTGTTCTTAATGCCATGGTATCCTCCTAAAATAGATCCCAAATTCTAAATGTTCTTTCTTGGCTTATCGTCCCATCGTCATTGCTCATGACCGTGGGCCCAATTTCTCCAAGACTTTCAATTACATTAACATTACCACCCGTCCCGGTCAATGTCTTGTCATCCAACAGGGTCATTAAATCCTTTCGGACGTATGTCCTCATGGGCAATATCTGCCCTAGAAGAGCGTGGTAGATAACCCTAAAGCGGGTGTACCCTAAAGCGGGGGCTGGTTCCTCCTTGACTACGATATAAGGAGCTGGAGGTAATTCCCTAGCACCGAACGGGACCACGGCCTTGATTACCCCTGTTTTCAATTGTGCGACTACTTTATCTATCACCGATTATCCTCCTGACGCCAACGAGGTACTTGGTTCCGTACTCTTCCACTGTAGGTCGTAAAATTTCATTCTTACGGTCGTTTGTCAGTTCCAAATACACACCGTATTGTACCCCATGCGCCACGAAAAAACCTACCGCCTTATCTTCCTGGAAAGCTTCAGCGAACATGAGCCGCCTTGCCATGGTAGTCTGGTCGTTCCAAGGGGCTGATTCCTTGGCGGAATTCAAGGCTTCCAATGCCACCCCCTGGGCTAAGGCATAGAGTGCCGGGAGCGTCTTTGTCGTCCAGATTTTAGCGTACATACTGGCGACCTGTTTCGCGTCGTTCGCGGCACTCATATCAGTGGAGCCTCGTAAGCTATCACTCCACCGAATTCTATCAGCGCGTTGACTGGTCCGACACGGAATGTGCGGCCTCGGGCGGTGAATTTATCCCCCTCCACGGGGATGGTATTGTGGTCGGTCAGAAGAAAAAGCCCGAACCCAGTATCTAGCCCGTTGGGGGAAGCTACCAGCTCTTGAACGGTTCCGTATCGATGGCTGATTCTCACTTTTACCGTCAGCGTGGTAGTTCCGGTCCCGGGCATGTAACCACCGAACCCGTCCACGACCTGAGTGGGGCGGGTGATCGTGATTGTATCGGGGACAGTATCGATTTGTACCCGGATCCCGTTTCGGGCTTGCCGGAGCATCATCATGTTGTTCATATCAGCTTACCACATGCCCGAAAACGATTTTTCCAAACGATGACAATCCGGCTAAATTGTCCTGAATAATTACTTGCAATTCATCCCCGTAGTCTAGGCGCATAGCAACTCCTGACCTATCGGTCAATTTCTTTTCATACGACAGGCCATAGACCCCGGCAGGGGCTTTCGTTGAATAATCAAATGTATCTGATCTTAAACACAATTCCAAGTTTGTTTTTGCGTTCATAATATTCTTGTAAATACCATTTTTTTTCCGGATAACAACACCTTTTATCAGTGCCGTTATCCCGCCAAACTTTGCATCATCCATAGCCACGTCATCAGTCATGGCTCCGGCTATGCCGTAAATATCCCAAGATGTCCCGAACGGAGGTGAAACCGAAAAGATAACCGGTGTTACCGACCCGTCGACATTCATAGCATCGGAGGATCTAAACCCTTCGGCGGCGATTGTATAGGCATAATCCAAGGGACTATCCAATGTCACCACATCCCCGACCACTGTTAAAGCTACCCCCTGGTAGAATCTTTGGGATTCCCGTAGGCAGATAATGTTACCAACTACTACACCATGACCTATGCCAAAGGTAATAGAGCTGGCCCCCAACATGGCATTTGAAAAAATTGTAATATCAGCAATTTTTTTGCATATTTTTAGGTCGACAAAATCGCTGGTATTATCCTGCGTTTGAACCCGTAATGCCCCATCTGGTTCAATGTGTTTCTGATGGATTGCAACGGTTTTCCCGTAGGGGGATGACACGATGATAACCGCCTGGTCACCAGCGTTCCGGCACTTGGCCCAATATCGATCTAGGTAGCTATCCGCCACCAGTTCATGACCTTCCAGCATTCCGTTAGGCTTGTAAATTTTACGGCCGTAGGGCAGAGAGTCATCACTTGGAACGGTGTAAGAATTGACTACTACCACATCAGCCTTACCAACTATGCCATTGTCGAGTTCACTTTTCCAAACCATTGCTGATGCACCATATGTTGTAATCGGGGTCCACTCGTTAGCTGTAATGGTATAGGATCCGATCACACGTTCCCCCCGGCCACTTCGGGAGCCGTAGACCTAGCCCACTTTCCAGCGGAAGACCCGGAAACGGCAGATTCATCCGCGATAAGACCACGGTAGTAATCATAAAGGTCTTTCAGGGCGGTGAACTGCGTAGATTCAGCCCCGGCCTGGTTTCGGACCACAGTCATCTCGTTTCCCAACTTCGTCAGGATGGCACGGTAAGCGGACTGGACAGCGTCAGCGCCGGAGTCGATCCACTCGGTAATCCTGGCATCGGAAAGGCGGTATTCTGCTACCGTGTAGTCAGCCTCGACGGCCCCAGTAGTCTTTGTGGTGTAAACATAGCGCCCTGCGATAAGGTAAGCGGTCCTATGGGCTGGAGTGGCCGGATAGGTTACGGATTCCAGAAGGTTCAGGAATCCCGCAGGGTCGTCAACTGTGAGGCGCAAGGCCTTAATTTGTTCGAAGGTTGCCATGGGGATAGTTTAGCCCCCATGGCGTGGATTGTCTAGTCAGAAGCAGGAACTAACAAACGTTCAGCCCACCACTTCCCTTCCCCTTTCCCTTGGACATAATACCTCTTACCGCCGTCGTCCAAACAAGCGGTTGTAACAACTCCAATTTCCTCGGTAGCAGTTACTTTTACCAATTGATCGATTTCGAAAATAAAATCAACTTTCATAAAAAACTCCTTTAAATGGAATCGTCAGGACTCGAACCTGAAAGGATTTGAATATTGGCGTTACTGCCATTCATCTCCCTATCGTAACTTAGCTTTGTTCCCAATCAGCCACGATCCCAGTGTTCCCCGGAGTCACCCGGGGAGTCTCGCTTGTTGGATGTCAGAAACTTAGGAGGGGACCTGACACCCAGTACCTTGAGGAGTCTCCCTTAGGAGTCCTTTGAAACAATGTATGTCACCTCATACGAGGCTAAGCCGGATGTCAGGATTGAACTGACGACCTACGGTTTACAAAACCGTTGCTCTACCGCTGAGCTATACCGGCACTCCACTAAACAATTCTACCAGCTTCCTCCAAGCTAAGTCCATCCCTAAGATCACGCAATTCATGGAATTTCCTGAACCATACCTCGTAGAAAGAACTGCCGTAATCAGCGCACTTCATGGCGGTATCACGTAGTAAGGCAATTTTCTTTGTCAGTTGTTCGTGTCTGGTCATGATCGTCTCCTTCTGGCTTTCCGCCGACCGTTTCCGGTTTCGCCCTGGGGCCATCCAGGGCATCGTCAGGGCGGGTTATTCGATACTTACAACTCCAGACCGACTGTATCCAATCTTCTCAAGAGCTTCTACAACCTGATCGAAATTGTAATCGAACTCAGGATCAAGGCCAAGTTCTTCAGCTGTGAAAACCTGGCTTTGTCCATCATCAGCAAATACTTCAAAAAAACCTTTCATCTTGGATCTCCTTAGGGCTTTCCGCCCTTCCATGATTTAAATATAAACCATATATAAACCTTTGTCTATAGCACAAAACGGTCGACTTATAGCACTTTTTCGCTATGGAATAAAAAAAGCTCCCATTTCTGGGAGCTTTCAAAGCGTCTAAACTAAATATTAAGTTGGGAGGGTCACCTCTATGATATACCCAAACGATGCACCCAAAGCAGTCCCAGGGTAGCTAGATCCCAAGAAATCTTTGGAGTATTCGCCCTGGATACGATACCAGGCTCTTTCCTCGGTGGATAACTCAAGAACGGACCCTCGGCCCGTCTCCATGGTCAAAGGCCTTTTATTAGCCACGATCATGACGCCAGGGACAAAAATGTAGGCCTTGCCAGCGGTAACGCCAGGGAAAGAAACGATCTCTTTACCAATAGTGAATCCATCGTTGATGCCATGGTCGTATTCAATTAAAGTACCGATAGGCAATCCGGGGCGGTTGTTGGTTCTGGCACTGGATCCGTTACCGTTAAGCTGTCCAGCCATAACGTTCTGGATGGACCAGGAATCCGCAGAGTTACACAGGATGGCCACGCGGGGAGCGGCGATCTTCCGGCTTGTCTTGGGGTCCTTCAAGGCTACCAACTTCTTCCATGCGGCGAGAAGTGTTTCGTACATCTTCTCATCGTAGGTTAAACCAGCGGTAGCGATGGCGGCTTGCTGTTGACTGGCCACATAAGTGGCGGCCACGATCAGCCCCACGGTAGCGGCGTTCCGAGCGTCGGTATCAGCATCCACAGCGGCTTGGACCACTTTATCCATGGTGAAGAACTTGTTAAACAACAGATTCTTGATGGAGTCTTTCCAGCCGACAGCTTTGATCCCCATGGTCACAGTCTCGACGTTCCCGGTGTTCTGTTCGATCAGGTTGACCCCGTCGTTAGCTCCGGACACAACGCCCATTTTCCCACGGAAAGGAATCAGGTCCCTGAGGTTCACAGTCTCAGGGAATTCGAAGTTAGTCGCTTCTTGAGCGATCAAACTGGTCACGTCAGGAGCTTCCATAGCCCGGCGGGTCACGTCGATGAAGAACTTCCCGAAGAAAGCATCCACCACGGCGGAACTGGGAGCCTGAGCGGCGTTGGAAACCACGGAATGCCGGATCTCTTCCATCTCGGTCACAATTTCAGACGCTTGTTTGGCGCTGTTGTAGACCTGGACAGGGCCGGACTGGTCTTGTTTGTTGGCAAACATCGTCCCGGCGAAAAGAGGAGCCGACACGGTTTTGATCCGAGCTTTCCGCTCAGCGATCAAGTTTTCGGTGTTGTAAATCTTAAGCATAGTTTAAACCCTTCTTCCGATTATGGTGATCAATCCCCGGTCGGCGGCTCCATTGGAGAACACCTTGAGAACTGTAGCAGTGGTGAGACTGGACACGGCATCGTCGATGGTCCCGGCCCGAGTGATTACCTTGTCAACGGCGCAAACTTGAGCGTCATTGATAGCGGTCGCACCGTTCTTAAGCTGGAGAGTTCCCCCGGCGTTAGCGGCCTGGCACTGGACAATTACGTCCAGGATCTCCATGGGGTAAGGTACGGTGATGGCCAGACCAGCGGTTGCATCGGCAGTCACCTTGTAGGTCAACTGGACAGTGTTACCACCGGACTCAGAATTCAGTGCAGTGGCGTTGTTCTTCAGGACCAAAACCATGCCAGCGGAATTCTTGATTTCCTTGACGATACCTACTTGGTAGAAAGCGGCGGAGGCGATATCGGAGAACTTCTTGGCGGAAGGATCCCAATATACAGGAGCGTCCACAGTGGCAAAGGTGTCACCACCGACGTTAAAGTCAGCAGCCTCGAATACCACATCGGAGACATGGAAAGATCCCACGGCACCGATCCCGATAGCCTCGTCAGCTATGCAAGGAATCCCACCGATGACGGTGAACTCGTATTGCACCAGCGCCACGCCGGTGTTGTTGGTCAGACTGACGTGGTCAGCACTTTCCTTTTGAATGTAAACAGTAGATCCCATGGCTTAAACCTCCACGATCTTCACACCACCCACGGTCTTAGCGGGAGGGGTTTGTTTCGAATTATCAACCTTTCCGAAGAAAGTGATATCAGTATGGTTCCCGGCGAGCTGTAAAGCCACGGGGTCTTTCTTGAACTCTTCAACCTTGGCGGGGTCCATGCTGTTAAGCTGTTTCCCGGCATAGTCTCGAAGCAGTCCCTCGGTCCCGAATTCCTTATCCATGAATGCGTTGACCCTGATGGTTTCGGTCTGAGCCAGCTTGGCAGTCAGTGCCGAATTTTCAGTTTTCAGGCGGGTCACCTCTTCAGCGTTTTCCAGCACCAGCCCGAAAGCCTTAGCCAGTTCCACGTTGGTCAGTTCGCCATTGGTTCTCATGTTGGTCAGCTTGAGCAACATTTCTTCTTTGTTCATCTTTTCTCCTTTGCTGTCCATTATGGCCAGCAGTTCGGTAGCTCCTGTTTCCGGGCCACGGGCCGCTAAAGAGCGGAGCGCAGAGCGGTAAATTTTCCCGGATTTCCCGATTTGATTCTCACGATAATAAATTGCGTCGTCCTCATTCTCACATTCGATCCAAGGTGAGGTTTTATCGACGTTTCCGTTTTTCAGCAGATCTAGGATTTCAGTTTCTTCCTCGCTGTTCGTCTGCTGTTTCATGGCCCCGGTTCCAAACTCCACAGCGTCGTTTCTTTCGTATCCTTCAGTCCCGGTGAAATGATAAATTCCGTTCTCGTCCACAGTGTAGGAAGGGGCGGAGACAAGGGAAAAATTAACGATTCCGGCCTTTGCGTCCTGGATAAAACGGGCGTTATCGCTCCCGTCACCCAGTGGGGGAATGTAGTTTTTAAAATACACAGTTCCAGTCCCGTCACCGTTCGGTTCTAACTTCCCGCCGATCATGTAAAAATCAGATTCTGGACGGTTCGCTCTCCAGTGTCCACGTTTGGCCCCAGGGATAGGACGGGAATTTGTAACATCGACGAAAGATTGAAAGAAAGACTCCTCGTAAATTCCGCCTGAGCCACGGATAGGATACTTGATAGCCTGAATTTTAAAATACGGGTTACCATCTCCGTTCGTCAACACAAGAAGTTTTTCAGAGGGGATCAATGTAGGCACCTCATTTTCTCCCAGGACTCTGATTTTCTCATCGACAGCGTAATTTAAAACCTTATATCGTTTCATAATCGTATTTTATCCCCCCGGTTTCCCTGTTGTCAACCCTGATACTGAGTAGCATACCACGTATCAAGATAATCCACACTCTCACCGCCCGCCCATTTGGCCAGGTCGTCAACGAAAGAGTCAAAATTCCTCGTATGAGGCCGAAGGTAACACATATCATTCGGATGGTCCACGGATGGCACTTGATCCAACTTGTATGGGCTCCCGGCGGCGTTCGCGGGGCAGTTACACCCCCAGTCAATATCATTGGTCCTAACCCAGTCAACCATACCAGAGGCCCCCGGGTTCATGCGTGCTTGCTGGATCGCTGTGGAGTGCATCGATGCAGTGAGCTCCGTCCGGACTATCCTGAGCGCGCGCCAGTCGATTTCCTTTGGTAACCGTGCGTAGTAATCCCTAGCACCTGGTTTCAGTTCACCCCAAACACCCTCCTTGATCCCGTCTTTCCCCAGGCTGACATAGCGTGTCACCTGTTTTGCTATCTGGGAAGGGTCCAGGCCTTGGGCTAGGCCTGCGGAGATTAGGTCTTTGATTGTGGATTCATATCCCATGGCGGTCTTCAGCGCGTATCCACCGGATCCCATTCTAGATACCAGGTCTACCACCATGCGATCATTCAGTTTAACCACCATGCGCGATACGCCGGACGCGGTAATCTTAGCCCCGGCCTCAGCGGATCCCACGGCGGAAAGCAGAAATCCGGTATCGGCTTTCACTTGAGCTTTTAACCCGTCCTGTACTACGTCCGTGGTAGCTTCTCCTATGGCGTCGTTTATGGCCCAGGTAGCCTTCTGGAGTTGGAGTTGAATGTCGATCAGGCTTCCGGTAGTTAGCTCAGACAAGCCCCGTAACTCAGCCCTAGCGATTGCGTCCGTCACCTGCTTAGTCGCGGTTACATAGGCCTTTTTAACGTCCTTCATGACCTTGGCTGTGAGCCTTGGCCATGAATCACGAGAAGCCTTGTAGATGGCGACGTACTCTTCCCTGGTCACTCGTCTGCCCCTGTGGCCTGGAGAGCGTCAATGAACGACGCCTTGGCGAACTGAGTGTATTTGGCCGCTTTGTTCAGGCTTATTTTCCATGTCTCGAAATCTTTCTCCGTCGCCCTGGGGTACATTGCCAGCCAGAGTTTATGGGCTTGCTCCAGGGTTACGGACCCGGATGCGATCAACTTGCTCATCCCGTCGCTGAAGCGCTGGAAAATCTGACTCTTCACGTCCTCGGATACAGCGTCCATGTTGTCCCACTCGAGAGAGTCCACGGGCTGGAAAGTTTGCATGGTGGCAGAGCCTAGGAGAGTAAGGGAATTTTCGAATAGGGTGTCATAGGGACCATCTTTTTGTTCGCGCTTGGATTCGACGAACTTAATCAGACTGCCCATTTGCTCTTCAGCGGATGCGTGGTTCCCCTCGGTCTTAAGCCCCCAGGCGATTTCAGGTATACCGGATCCTTCCACGATTTTATAGAATGACTGGTTCAGTTTTTTCTCATAGGCTGTGTGAGCTCCTTCGGGAAAGACAAACGTGGTTTTTTCCTGATTAAACTTATTGAAAATTACGTCCACGGTGGAAATATCGAAAGCGTTCAGGTCAATCCCGTTCTGATCCACCCAAGTATCCACATTCAAGCTCACTTCTTGGATCATTTTCACACTGAATTTCGCCAGCAATTGAGTCCATGCCACATCGATGTCATGGTAGTTTTTCAGGTCGGAAAGAATGCGTTCATAGTCCGAGTGACCTCGGATCTCGTCACCGTCGGCGTTATTGGCGAACGGTATCGGCATGATCTTGAACCTGTTAGGAGTGACCCTGGTTTCATTCATGCCCCCGGAGTATACGACCCGCAGGCTGTCCTTGGTGAAATACCGGACACGCCCAACGCTGGCCTGGAGATTTTCCCCAGTCTGAATCTTGATCTGTTCGGTCGTGATGACCTGGATTATCTCCCCGGTGTCAATATCCTTGATCACGTCGGAAACCGTATCATCCGGAATTAACTCCCAGGAAAGCCGTCCCATTTTAGCCGACCAAAAAGGGAATACCCACACAGTCCCCTCACGGTGAGCCTGAAGGTGAATCTGTTGCATGGTCTGGCTGAAATGCTGGACAAGGCCCCGCAATGCCTCCTGGGTGCGTTCATCCTTGGATATCGGCACAGGCAACCCCATAAGCGATACAGGAACGAAGATGGGAGCGAAAGCCAGCGATCCCGCCAGCTTAAGCCCCGGGTACTGGTTGTGGTAAAGACCGCGAGTCAAGTCTCCATTGACCGTCATTTCCTCGGTCATGTTACGGGTGATCGGCCTTTGGACCTTTTGGCGGCTTTTACTGTCCGCGTCCTGCGTTTCTTTCTTCTTAAACCAATCGAATATTGAAGCCATTATCTACTCCGTCTGGCAGCTAAGGCCGCCTTTGTTTTTTCACTGGTAATCATAACGCCCCCACCAAGAAAAATATAGCCCGCCGTCAAGTTGTCCACTTGGTCATCGTGTGATTTCCCCAGGCCGTCAAAGCGGATAATCTCTTCCAGCCATTCATCGTTCCACTCGCCTTCCTGGACGTGGACGTGGCCCTTGGCCTCGAAGATTGGTTCTAGCGGTGTCGCCCTGGTCAGCTTATCACCTTTCCCCATGATTAACACCTTGTCGATCACGAATTCAGGCATGGCACGGCAGATGTATTCATAAGCGTCCTTGGACTCGATAGAGTTCTCGACAGCCTGGCGGACGAACTTCCCGTCGGCATGGATTACTTCCCGTATCACGTCGTCTCGTTCAGCCGCGCCCTTCTGGACTCGTATCACGTTCTTGATCCACAGGTGAGGGATTGGGTCACCTGGTACAGTCTGGAAGCCTAGGAGCGTCCCGGAGGTATAGTCCGGGTCATCCTTAGATCGCTGTTTGGCTGTGTGCGCCAAGTCCCAGATTCTGGCCCACCTGATAGCCAGTTCCCCTGGCATATCTTCGGGCTTGTGGTATACAATCCCATCAATTGAAAATATAGACCCAGTTCGAAGCATAGGAGAGCAGTCCAATAAGGCAGCGGCACCGTATCGGCCAAGAAAAGAATATTGGCTTTCGTACCAACTTTCCTGAAACCTCTCAAGGAAAAGATATTTCCCAGGATATTGACCTTCTCCCCGGTAATCCTTAGCCTTTGCCGGGAATCTCATTGTTTCAAATTTTGCAAAATTAGGATCTACCTTGGCCTCTTTTTCAATTCTCCCGTGGGGGTCATCCCAGTGCCATTGGGTCGCCAGGATGATTACGATATGAACCGGAGCTAACCTGGTAAGTAAGTCGTTTGTCATCGTGTCCCAGACACCATCTCGCACGGTTAGAGATTCCGCAGCCCTTCTCCCTGATATAGGATCATCCACAAGGACCAAGTGTCCACCAGATCCAGTTATTCCTGATGATAGCCCAGATCCGTAAAGCTTTCCCTGTGTTGGCTGTTTTGTTTTCTCGTCGATAATCTCCCAGTATGCCTTAGCATTCGACTCGGTAGAAAGCCCCAGGCCCGGGTACAGTTCTCTATACTTTTGTGACCTAAAAATGTTACGGGCAAAGCTTGTGAATTTTTGAGTGAGATCACTTTTAAACGTGGTCGCCAGGACCTCACAGTCGGGGAATTCCCCCAGGAAGTGAGGGGGAAGATACCGGGAAAGAATGTCAGTTTTCCCGGAACGGTGATGGACTACGATTTTTAGGTATGTTGATTTTCCTTCACGGAAATCTTGAAAAGCTTTGTCGATGCGGGCGCAGATTGTCTTGGTGTGGAATCCTGGGATAAACGGATCTGTGTCGCCTTTCATCCAGGTGTAGTTCATGAATTCCAGGTGGCTATTTCTAGCATGGTCCCGGTCTTCTTCCTCCAGGAGGTTTAGCAGTTCGATTTCTTCCGCGTCAGTTAGCGCCATCTTTGGCCTTTAACGCGTTAATCCTTGCCCTACGTTCTTCTGGGGTGAGGTTGTTGATGGTGAGTTCCCCGGAGTGGTTTACGTTTTGTTTATTTGGCCATTTTTCAGGACGACGATGAGTAAGAAAAAATATTTGCGCGGTGGTATCGGGGGGAATGTGGGTTTGAACTTTAGCGGTCTGTAGTTCTGACCCCATACCAGCTCCCAAAGATACCGCTATTTCCTTCTTTAGGGTCAAGGTGTATCCAATAGCCCTTTTGAACAGTGCGGCCTCTACAAGGTCGTTAGGGTCTTCCTTGGCAACCTTTATAGCCTCCGAAAACTCTGGATATTTGTTTTTCCACAGGTAAAGTGTTGATGTTGTTATCTCCAATTCCTTAGCGATTTCCTCATCACTTTTTCCAGTTGCGGCCGCAAGCTTTCCCATTTTAGGATGGAATTTAGGATTGTACTTAGTGGGTCTACCCCCAGGGTGTTTAGCCATGGAGTAATTATAGCCTTAAGGCCGAAATTTAGCAATATTGCGCATTTTAGCCTAAAAAACGGCCCAGATTGCGCATTTAAGCTGAAATTAAGCAGAATTTGGCCAAATTAAGCACCCATAAGCAGTCGATTGCGCACCATAATTTTATACAGGATATAGAGTTATCTCTTATATTATATAAAATGCTTAATAAAATAGAATAATACTATACGTACACACACACACACACACACACATATATAAATACGTTTTTGAAACATTGCGCATTTGCGCATTTTGATTTTTTTCGTCGTAACTTGTTTTATTATATAGAATTAAAGTGCGCAATGCCATGCTTAATGTTGTGTAAAATCTGCTTAAATGCGCAATCTTATTTTTCTTGACAAAACTTTTTATTGCTATATACTACTTAATTATGATTAAAAGAAAACTGTACTCGACAAACAAATATAGTTTGACTTTGACCCTTCCGGCGGATTGGGTGAGGTCAAAAAAGCTAAGCGACAAGGATTCTGTCAACATAAAAATCCTGGACAACGGGAATATTGAGGTGATTCCCGAGAACGATCAGCCGAAAACATCCATACATTTGGACAGGATTTTATTGACTGAAGTTGATTTCCATTGGGGATTCATCCATTCACAGCCAGGGTACTGGAAAACTAAAAAATATAAAGCCTATAACTTGGCTAAGGATATTTATAGCGAGGTATTTGGCGTTTATGTTGATTATGGATTTATTAAAATTCATACCTCAGGACAGTTTTTTAAGAATCTTTGTGATAAACAAACATTATCTTTGATCAAAAACGATCCTGATTACATTGGTTCGGAGCCAGAGGATTTCCCACTGAAAGGTGAAATTTTAACATTCAGGAACCGATATGAGTGAGCTATTTGAACGCGCCGCAAGGGTAGGTTTACAGAATGTTAGATCGTGGCTACCGGATGGTATCCAGCAGGGCGATGAATGGGTAGCCAAGAATCCAACCAGGGAAGACTCTGGACTTGGCAGTTTTAAAGTTAATACTAAAAATGGGAAATGGGCTGATTGGGCTGATGGTCCAGAGGCATCAGGAGGCGATTCTGTCAGTCTTTACGCTTATCTTAACTCACTGCGTCAAGGTGAGGCGGCGAAGGAAATCCTGTGCAAATATGACCAGGATTATTACCCAAAAAAAGACGACGAGTTTATTATTCCGAACAACTCAGGGGGTATATGGGAAGGTTACTACATACAGACGAAAGGGGTTAAGGAACCTCCAGAACTTGATACTAACTGGTTTCAGAAAAAATTTGGAAAAGAAATAGGGCGATGGCCTTTCTTTAAAAAAAATCAAATTGTGATGTGGGTTGTTCGGTTTGAAAAAGACGGAAAAAAGGATGATCGACCTTTTACATTGTGGGGTAAGGGAGCCTCCCACAAGTGGAGAAATATAGGCTTTAAAGACAATAAAATTCCTCTTTGGAACTGCGACGAATTGGCTACTAGGCAGACTGATGCCGTTTTAATGTTTGAAGGACAGAAGGATGCCGACAAATTAGAACAGGTTTTAAGGGATGAATTTGTAGTCACGGGTTATTACGGCGGAGCTGCCAATATAAAAAAAACAGACTTGGAACCTCTCATTGGTCGTGAGGTTTGGTATTGTCCCGATGCCGATGATGTCGGTCGGAAAGTTATTTCCATCTTGAAAGAATTAGATATAAAATTGCACCTCATAAGGCCTCCATTAGGATGTAAAAAGGGGTGGAGTTTAGCAGATGAAAATTTAGATAAACAAGGATATTTGGATTACATAAATAAATCTGAAACGCAACCGACAGTCGTTGATGATTTTTGGAGTACGGTTCCATTTGTCTTTCTTGGTACAAGCGAAAATAAAATTCATGTTTATTCTAAAGAGCATGAAAAAGTGTTTCACGATCCATGGCCAGGGCTAACGAAGCAGAATTTATTACGATGGTTACACGTAAACAAATGGGCTATATCGTTCAAAAAAGAATCGGGTGTCGTTGATTGGGATTTAATTCTTTCTGAAATAAATGAGCAAGTGGCCAGCGCACCATTTTTTAAAGGATCGATGGTTAGGACTTCTGGGGCATGGATTGACGATGGTAAAATAGTAATCTCCACGGGGGACGAAATTTTAACTGAAGATAAAAAATATAGATTCAGGGAATTTGAATCAAACTATGTCTATGTGAAGTCATCTTTTAGAGGGTATTCTTTTGATAATCCAATAAAAGATTGCAAAACTTTGATTTCCGTTTTCAAATATTTAAGATTCAGCAGAATTAGCCATTCAAAATTCCTAATGGGATGGTTGCTACTGTCTCCTTTTGGTGGTGTTTTAAAGTGGAAGCCTAACGTTTGGCTAACTGGTGAGGCTGGATCTGGGAAAAGCTGGATATTTTCGAATATCGTAGAAAGAATACTTGGTGAAATTGCGATCTTCCCCAAAGGGTTAACATCAACGGCCGCAGGTATTCGTTCAAGCCTGGAAAATTCTTCAGTCCCATTAGTGATGGATGAGATGGAAAGTAGGGATCAAACGATAGCAGATAGGCATAGCCAAATTTTGACAATGTTCCGAGAGTCTAATTCTGGTCTCGGGTCTAAGGCAGTTACCATGCACGGCACGTCTGGGGGTGGGGAGGGTAAACAATGGATTGTCAATTCCATGGTTTTATTTGGGTCAATTGGTGCGGCTATTGAAGACAGTGCGGACAAGTCCAGGTTTACAGTTATTTCCCTGGAAGACCCTAAAATAATGAACAAGTTGAAAAGGGATGAAAATTTTAGAGAACTAGAGAAAGAATCTTTGAATTTGACACAATCATGGATCGATGGATTCCACGCTAGAACCCTTCGTAATATCCACAAGGTACAGGAAGCAATCGATATTATGGTGATGGTTTGCGTCGAGCATGTTAGGTCTAGGCGTGAAGCTGACCAGATAGGATCGCTTTTGGCAGGGGCTTGGATGGTAGAGAATAACGAAGCTCCTACGGCGTCAGAAGCGTACGAATATATAAAAACTGCCATGGAAGATATTGCTAAGGATGACACGGAATATAAATCAGACCAGGATGTGATGATAGATATGATCCTAACCAGCGATATAAGGATCGATAGATTTAACGTTAAAATAGGACGGGCTTTGAAGGCTATAAAAAACGGTGGATCAACTCAAGAGGACTATATTGATTCTGAAATTAAGATGGAAGCCTTGAAGGCGGCTTTAATTGATATCGGCATTAAGCCAGTAAGGGGAGAAATCCATTTTGCCATAGCGCATCCAGAAATTTCTAAAATGTTAGCTAAGACACCATGGGCTAAGACTTATAGCCAGATCCTTCCAAGGCTGACTTACTGCAATCCAGATATAAAATCAGGTGGACGTTTTGGAGGGGTCCAGAAAAGGTACTATGTTTTAGATTTTGATGAATTGCTGAATGAAACACCATTTTAAGGAGTAGAACATGAAAAAAGAAGAAATAATCGCTCTTGAAGACGCTTTTGAAGCTAGTCAAGAAACAATAAACGATCGAGACGAAGAAATAATAAATCTAAAAAAAGAAAAAGATAGATTATTAGGATCTTTAGTAATATTCAATGAATACCTATCAAAACATGGAAGTTCTGAATTGCAAAACATTCTTTTTTTAATAGAAAAAGAACTCATAAAAAAGTACGGAATAAAATATCCAGACTTTTTTGAGAAGGCGGAAGCTGTTTTAATTTTGACAGAAACATTTAAAAACACGTTACTTGACAAAACCTAGGAATGGTTTATACTTGGTTTATAGGAGAATTTATGACAACACAAAAAGAATACGACTTAATGGAAGATCCGGGACTAACCGCTTTGGATCAAAAAGAACCAACTAGGGAGATACTGGAAATCGATTGCGAGTGTTTCACAGGTTTAAAGCTACGATACCATGGCGGGATGTTAACGGTGACTATAAATTCCGTGGCTAGTACCTTTTGGATTGGTGCCGAGAACATGGAAGACGCTGAAAACTTTTTTAAAGCGCTGACGGAAATATAAGGAGAAATTAAGATGACTAAGCAAGCTTTTATGAAAAAAAAAGGACTAACAGAGGCCCAAATTAATGGTGAATTAATACAGGGCAACCTGGACCTCGGGAGCCTCACCAGCCTACCCGAAGGCGTGAGCCTGTCCGCCGGGGGCTACCTGGACCTCGGGAGCCTCACCAGCCTACCCGAAGGCGTGAGCCTGTCCGCCG
>Ga0209318_1000430_pt1 | contig 41430 bp, 56 predicted proteins | sample RifGroE1_FD_183999 | JGI IMG/M metagenome (GOLD analysis project Ga0209318, IMG submission 183999) | Groundwater microbial communities from Rifle, Colorado, USA - Groundwater E1 (SPAdes) (version 2) | ecosystem: Environmental > Aquatic > Deep subsurface > Groundwater | place: Rifle, Colorado... | reverse complement strand
GGAGAGGTATATTCGGAATGAAAATCCCGATCATCCTCCGCCAAAGCGGGCAGCGCTTGCGGGCAAGAACGGTCGCAAGCTCGCTCTCCGCGAATCCTCGGAGATCCTTCCTGGCCTTCTTGATCTGGCGTTCGCTTTTCATTCCGCACCCCCTTTGATTTTTGAGGGCCGCAGGACCCTCCATCCCTTCTTCACGGCTCCGAATCCGCTCAAGGCCGCATAGACCTTCGGGTCTGATTCGATCATCCCGAAAACCACTTTTTCACGTTGCTTGGCGGCTTCCCGCATGTTGTCCAGGCTCGCCATTTCGGCGCTCAGGATGGTATGCTCCTCGATCACCTTGATGGCTTCCTTGTCCATCTGGGAACGGGAGGTCACTGTAGGCGATTCTATGAACCAGGAGGAGGCGAGCTTCACCCCTTCAGCGGTGTTGAGCGTCTTGTTTTCGCCCATGTAGATCCCGAGCGCGTTGACGATCTCGGAGGCCCTGGCGTCGTCGTCTTTCATCCTGGCCTTGATTTTGTGGTATTCCTCGACCATGGCGCGGGCCCGCATCTCTTCCTCGCCACCGAGCATGGCGGTGAGGTCCTGGGGCTGGGGCCACATGAGGGAAACATCGTCCCAGGTCTCGGGCTTCGGGGGCTGGCCGGACTCGATGCACTGCCAGAAGCGTTCCGCCAAGGCGAGGCACTTCTCCTGAATGCGCGGATCGGCCTTGATGGGTCCGTACTCCCGATAGTCTCCGGTATCGATGAGGGCCACGACGAAAGCCCAGTTCACCCCATAGGCCAGCATCTGCCATTGCACCTGGAGGAAGACGGATGCAGGGATTCCGTTCTGGGAAAAGTCCGTCTTCGAGTAGCCCGAGTCGGGGTCCTCGTCGTCGCGCTGGGCTGAGAAGAATCCCGCTGTCTTGGCCTCGACGATGACAGGCTCCTCCGCGTCGACGAGGAGATCAGCATGGGCGATGACGTAGGGACGAGCGGCAAGGCGGGCTTCGGTTTCGGTCTTGAAGATGCTGAGAGAACGTCCGCGATTCTTGTACTGCAAGAAATCGGAAGCAGGCTCTTCGCCGTAATGATCCTCGACCCACTTCGCAAGAACGAGCCCTTCCAGGCGGTGGCCCCACTCGGCGCGAGCCCCGGCAGACTTCGGGAAGTCGAGGCCCGTCTTGAGGCGCCACAGGGTATAGGGTGTCTGCCCGTATTTCTTTGACAGGCCTGCCAGGGTGGGGATATCGGATGATCCGATTCCGGTGAGGCGAGACCCATGGAAATCCTTGATCTTGGAATAGCGGTTCATAGGTCTTCATCCTCCTCATCTTCCGGATCGTCTTCTTCGTCCTCGTCCTCGTCCTCGGTAGAAGCCAAATACCTATCCAGCTCCCGCTCCCTTGCCCTGTCCTCAGGGTCATTACCGAAACATCCGCTCATTGTTACCTCCTGTCCGTCTCACGACGGTCAATCAAACGGCTAAGACGCTTCCGCCTTCCCAGTCCTTTCCTGTCGATATTTCCACGCCCATTCACTCCATCGGGGGTGATACCCTGCCAACTTCGCAAGCTCGTCGACCGTCCTCTTGTCCACCGCCTTGAACGCGGCCCCCAGGAGGATGCCCTGGCGCTCCTTGCCCTTCGCTGCCATGGCCTTCCGGTACACCTCGGCCACCTTGTCGGCCTCCGTCCCCTCGAGGCCTGCCTCGATGAGCTGTCCCTTTATTGTCTTGATGTCCACTGAACGGACAGGCGCCCGAGTCGAGAAGTCGAACCCGCAGGCAGGGCACGTCCTCGGAATACCCGGCCAGACGCCGTAGCACCTTGGGCATGTCGTGGTTGTCGGCGGCCTCTCCTTGCGCTCGCTCCGCGGCCGAGCGTCGAGAGTCCATTCCCGATCCGCGAGGACGTGCCCGTGAAGCTGGTAGTTTCCCGCGTGGTCCAGAATGATAGCCTTGTCCTTCCCCGGGGCCGGCCTGAGAGCCCGGCCCGCCTGCTGCAGGTAGAGGGCCAAGCTCTGCGTCTTCCGCAGGAGGATCGCACCCGCCATGACTGGAACGTCGACGCCCTCGGAGATCACGTCGCAGGAGGCGATCACCTTGACAGAGCCGTCGGCCAGACCCTTGATAGCCGATTCGCGCTCCTGGCGGGGCATGTCCCCCCATACCACGCGGGATCGGTATCCCGCCGCCTCGAACTGGGCCGCCATGAGGCGCGAGTGCTCGATGGAGACGCAGAAGCACACCACCGGGAGGCCGTCGAGGTGTTCGCGGTAGTGCTCGATCACGTCCCCGACGATCTTCCTTCCGCTCATCACCGTCCCCTGCTCATGGGTGTCGAAGTCGCCGCGCTTGACGTGGTACTGCGCGGTCACCTCCTCTGGGGGCCGATACAGGACGGGTGGAGAAAGCCAGCCGTCGGCCACTAGGTCGGAGATCGACGGCCCGAGAATCATGTCATCGAAAGTCTCCCCGAGCCCTCGGCCATCCAGACGCTCAGGAGTCGCAGAGAAGCCCAGCCTGGGCACGTCTCCCCAGTACCTGAGGATTTTCCCCCAGGAGTTGTCCGCGAGCGCGTGGTGGCATTCGTCGGTTATTATCAGGTCAGGCCGGCGCACGGATGCCAGGCGGCGGACTAGCGTGCCCACCATGGCGGTCTGGATACTGTCCTGCGTTACCGGCTTCCCCGCGGCGATCTGCCCGGATACGACCCCGAGGCGGAACAGAGCCCCGAGGGTCTGCTCCATGATCTCCCGGCGGTGGACGAGCACCATGACGCGATTCGTCTTGCTGGCGGCTCCCTTCGCGATACTGGCGAACATGGCCGTTTTTCCCGAACCGGTGGGGGAGACGACGCATATCTTCTTGCGTCCCTTCCTCATCAATTGGCGGGTTTCTTCGAGGATGGTCTCCTGGTACTCGCGAAGGATGATGCTCATTTGATCCCCAGGCCCTCGAGGAGCTTGATCTGCTTATGGATGACCAGCTCGCATTCGAGCCCGCGAAGCTCGCTCTCCATGAATCGATCGCACAGCTCGAGGGAGGAAACGATGAGCTCCGAGGCTTCCCCGCGCTGGGTGGCTTCGTGGCAAAGGTTCCTGATTTTCTCGACGAGTTCAGCCCCGGCCATGGTGATCCTCAGGGCTGACTGATGAGAAAGAGACGGTCTCTCCATCCTTCTCCCGCCTGGCCACGACCACGACCCCACCAGCCTTGCAGAGTTCGCGCGCGAAGTTGCGCTGGGCCTTGCTCATTGTCGTATACCCTTCGGTTTTCCCGTCGATGGCCGTGAAAACTGCAACCCTCATCCCGACCATGTCAGGGGTGATCTTAACCGTCTGCCATCCCAGAAGGTCGAAGCCGCCAGGGTTGCACACCCCGTAGGTCACCCGCCTGGCGCACACCAATTCGACGACCTTCCCGGCGCTCGACGGATATTCAGCCGTTACCTTCCCATGGAAAGCGGTGCCGATCTCGTTGCGGAAAAGCCTCCACCCTCGGGCGGTTGCCCTCACCAAGGCCTCGGTCAAGATATTTGAATGCTCTCCGGCCATGCTATTCCCCCTCCCCTTTCATGTAGATCCTTCTGAATTCTTCCCAGTCCAGGAGCCGGACGCGGACTGTCATTCCGCAGAGCCTGGCCGTCGAGGTGCTTGTTGGCGTCAAGCACAACGGGTGCCTCCTGATCTGGGCGTCGTATCCCGCTTCATAAGGGGTCCCGCGAAGGAGCCCCGCGATTGCATCGGATCTGCTCGCGATCGCGAGCACCTCTTTCCCGTCCTTGGAAATTAGCCTCATGCCGTAGCGGGCGAGGAGATCCGCCGCTTCCGCCTTGTCAGCGTCCGCGAAGTTGGCCGCCGCGCTAAGGACTTCGGCAACCGTTCGGCGCTTCTTGGAGTCGTTCTCGATCTGCGATCCGAGAATGTGCTCGATTACCCTGTCCTCGTCCTCTACTGAGTCATCCTGATAGGACGAAAGCTCATCCACCCAGGGAGAGAAAAAGGAATCTCCGATCTGCGAGTCGATCGAGCCGGAGTGCATTACCGCGAAGGCGGCGGCAAGGATGGGAGCCCACTGGTCCACCTGGCGCTGATCCCCCACCTGGTCCATGGCTCCCGAGGTTCGAAGGAACTCGATGTTGTCCAGGATCTGAGGGAGCGACCTGAAAATCCGGCGGCGGAAGATGCCCGGATCCTTGAAGCAGCGCTTCAGAAGGGTGGCGGTCCTCTCCCGCTTCTGGCGCATGGCCTCGGAGGTATGCCAGCGGAGCTCCGCCCTCAGTATTCGGCTCTCGATGGCTGCACCCCTGTCGGGGACCTGGATGGAGGCAAAGCAGAAGGATGACCTGATCCTGAAATTGATCGTCCCGCCGTCAGCGTTCGCGATTGTCATGAAGGACGATGCGTCGCTCGAAGCGTTGCGCGCTAGAGTTAGGATGCTTGTCACCTTCTCGGCTGACCGCTTGTCCAGGGGCTCCATCTCGTCGAGGATCGCAGGGCGCGCATCCGTGCGGAGTGACCTCCTGATGCCCGCCTCGGAATCCTTTCCCGAGCCCTTGTATCCGAATGGTCCCACTAGGGGTACGATGAGGTTGTCCAGGGTGTAGCTCTTGCCCGTCCCCTTCCTTCCGCTCACCCAGATATGCGGGCGCCACGCGAGGACTCCCCCGAAGGGAGCGATGAGGGACCAGCCGAAGGCCGCCAGGGCGTGGGAGGGCCGGGCCCATCCTTGTGCCTGGAAAAGCTCGAAGAGATCATGTCCAGCCTGGTCGCTTGACGCATCGCCCGAGACATTCCCGAAGATGGCATCGGAGGATAGGTAGAACGATTTCGTCTTGAAATCCTGGTAACTCTGGACCGTTCCGTCCCGCTGGATGATCCTTCTGCCATCGTTCACGATGATGTCGTTCTCGTCGCGCCAGACTCCGGCTCCGCGGAGACGGTCTGGGTCATGACGCCCCACCTGATCCTGTATCCCGATGACGTAATCCTGGGCGACGGATAGCTTGATCGCCCCCTGGTCGCCGCAGAGCCCGCGCATACCCCACCAGGCCAGAGGGGCTAGCTCCTGCAGCTTAGAGGTAGTCCAGGAGCCGAAGACTATCGCCTGGGGAGATCGTTTTCCCTCCCTGAGGAACCAGTACTTTTCGGCGTCATATCCCAGGCACCTGAAGAATTGAGCGGTCTCCTCGTCAGGGGCGGGGGCAGAGGTGACATCGAAGTTGGGGCAGGACTCTATGAAGGCGGAAAGGTCCATACCGGCCGCCTCGGCGTCGGCGATGTCCCATCCCTCAGGGCGCTCGCCTACGTCGAGAATCCTCGCCCCGGGAATCCTGTTCATGATCGCCCTTGCGGCCTTGATTCCAGACTCATCAGCATCAGGCCAGATCGTAACCCGGCCAGCCTTCGCGGCCTCTCCCAGGGGTGAGAAGTCCGTTTTCGAGGTAGACGATGCCCCAGCGCTCCAAGTCGTCAGGACGTACCCAGGAACCTTCACGGCGGCGCACTTTTCGCCTTCTACGATGAGGATCTTCTCTGCGTCTGCCAGGGCGGGGAGGTTGTAGAGCGGGCGGCCGTCGGGGTAGGCCTGTCCTTCATGCCAGCGCGAGTCGGTCCCGTAGTAGTAGGGAATCACATCCTTTCCGCCGGATGGCTTGTTGTAGCGCACGACCGCGAAGGCCCAGCCACCGTCGGCGGTATGGTAGCGCCATCCACCCCCTACATCGCCGTGCTCCCTTCGGGCATATTCGGACTTGATCTCTGAATTCAAGGCCGCGGTGGCTTCCTGTGGAATAGGGATAAGGGCGGGAATCCTGGTCCGCTTTGTGGACTTCTTGGCGGACTTGTCGTCTTCGACGGTACCCCCGGCCTTGTGGACGATCTCGGCTGCCGCTTGCTTCTTCGAGAGCCCCCGAGTCTCCACCAGGAGGGAGATCAGATCTCCTCCGAGGCCAGTTGCGTGGTCGAAGAACTGGCCAGCCTCGGAGATATGGAACGACCCAATCGAGGAGTCCTGACGGAGGGGGCTCAGGCACCAGTATTCGGTGCCTTTCCACTCCCCGCCAGGGAAGAAGGATTCGATGAGCGATCGATTTATGCTGTCACGAGCTTGCTCAAATACGCCCATCGAATCCTTCCTACATGCTCCGTCGCATCGCTTCGTCCTCAAGAGTCCCTATGACGCCCTTCTCCAGGATCTCCGTTGGGACGCCCTCACAGAAGTTCGCGCAGGCTACGATCCGTCGCGCGTTGCTAGGGGTGATCGACTCCGCTATAAGGTGGCCACCGTAGTATTCGGTGGCATCAGATCCGTCTATGTCAGGAACCGGTGTATCGCACACCACGGACCCGTGTTTACCGACACGCCATGGGGCAGGGTTGTGATCCATCACGATGAGGCTCCGTTCTTCGACCCCTCCCATGCCTCGATGTAAGCATGGGGGAGCTTGTCGCCTTCGACGTGCTTCTGATTCCGCACGATGGAAACCATGATCTTCGTCCCAGCGGGTATATTGATCCCACAGGGGCAGGACATCTCTCCTGTGGTTACCTTGGCCCCCTCAGGGTCTTCTCTTGTCCATACCGCTCCGATTCTGATCCCCATTCAAAGCTCCTTGATGTGTTCGGAATCCACGTCCTGTGGCCTATCTATGGGATCGCACAGAACAGTCCCGGCGAATGCCACTCCAGCCGTGAACCCGATCGAGAAGATGAGACCCGCGGCGAGCGGGCCCCAGAGCCAGATCAACGACATTTCTACCTCCCTATTTTCATGGCGATGGGAGCGGCGGGAGTCGAACCCGCAACCGTCGCCTGCAACCACCGATATAGACGCCCTCGGTCATGCACGCTCCCTTATTGCCCCGTATAGCCGGGACCACGCTGGTTTTCGTCGCTCGCATTACGCCAGACCGGTTTCCTCTCTGGACGCCACAACGCTGCAAGCCGCGCGGGATTCCCTATCCCGCTCGGGGATCCAGTCAATGCCCCGTAGTTTTTCTCTACGCAAGCCGGGAACGACTGATGGAAGCGGAGGGGCTCGAACCCTCGCACGTCACCTTGCTGAAGGGTGAGCGTCGGTGCTTATTCGCGATCAGCTCACGTCGCACTCACCGGCCCGGATACAGGCCCGCTCTATCCTCTGAGCTACGCTTCCCTGCCGGGATCTCACCGGCTCCCCTTTGTCGGGGTTATCTCAAGCGCCCCAGCCGAAACATGGTGGCGCAGTGATTCACTTGAAGCACTCTCTAATGGCTTCAGAACTTTTTCGTTCAAGCCTTACAACACAGGTCTTACAAATAATGTCAGTACCCCCCCCCCAGCTCTTCGAATAAAACCGGATTTGAAACGAAAGGCCTTCGTATTTTTCTGGTGAATGGACGTCCACAGACAGAACACCGCGACGCAGAGCTTGCATTCTCTTCGCTCAAGGCAATCCTCCTTTCAAAAAATGGCGGGGCATCCTCCCGCCGCGATCAGGCCGAGCACAGCTTCGACCCTCTCTCTGCCGTTGGTGGGCGCCCACCTTGTTTCCGCGCAGGACAGCGCGTTTTTCTACGGGTGCTTGAAAATACAGATCAGCCAGACGCGGAACATCAGCCAATACCGGCGACGGGTGTATGCCATCAGGAGATCTCCCGCTTGAGCGCGATGAGCGATGTCTTCATGGCGAAGTTCTCTGCCTCGAGAATCTTGAAGCGGGCGGCATTCCTGATCTGCGATTTCTGCAGCTCTCGAACGGTTGCCTTGAGGGACGCGAACTCGGCACCCTCGGCGATGGAAGACTTCGTTATCTGTGGAGCCTTCTGCGGCCTCGCTTTCTGGCGGGGAGCCTTGACCACCTTCTTCACAGGTGCCGGAGGTGTCTTCCTACAGCGATCGTCGACGTTGTCGAAAACCACCACGACCTTCCTGCCCTTGTAGTTGAATGAGGCCTGGTTCTCGCCCTTGGCAAGCGTGGTTCCCTTGAAGGCATAGGCGCGATTCACGATCGACCGGAAATTGATCCAGGTGTTTTTTCCTACGAGTTCGCTGAATGACCCATAGGACTTTCCGTCGAATGTTATAGATTCAAAGCCCATCGTTTTCTCCTTACCGGGGGAGCATCAGCAGGGTCAGAATGACGGTCACGACGAACAAGACCAGACCGCTCATATCCCGCTTCATTTCGGGTCCACCGGATGCGCCTTGCGCCAGTCAGCGAGGATGCGCGCGGCTTCCTGTCGGTCCTCGTCGCTCATGCTCGCCGCGTCCTTCCCGGAGGGGCATAACGGAGCTGACCTGTAAGGGGAGAGGCCGAGGAGGATCTTCATTTCGGTGTTGCTTATCTCCTGGGCCTTCCTGAGGAGGCGGACCTCATGGATATAGGCGGCTGGGTGGGCGTTCATGCGAATCTCCTGATATTCCGACTGATGCAGTTCTGGTAGCGGACTTTCCGTATCTCGGCGGTAGTTGGTTCCCGCCCCAGGTCGCAGGCAAGCCTTTTCAGAAGCAGCGCATCGCGCTTGTGGGCAAAATCGTCACAAATTTCATGCAGGCACCCGCTCATGGCCGAAGTGGCCTGATCGAGCATCTCCTCTGACCCATTCGACTCGATGACTTCGACGAGCCTCATGGCATTCAGGTAGACCAGCCTGAGCTCGGGATCGGGAATGTAGGGGGCGAAGCGACTGAAGGGCATGCCGGCGGGCGGAGCCTTGTACCCGAGGAGATAGTCGATTCGCCTGGCCGCCTCGGCTGTTCCGAAAGTGCGGCGAAGCTCTGAGAGATAGTTCGCCGAGAGCCGGTCCAGGGGGGCGGGAAGATACTCGGGCTGGACGGGTTTCGTGATAAAGGCAGACATTGCCTTCTGAACGGATTCGGCGATCAGGCCGGAAAGGTTCGCGGCTGACACCGGGGCGGGAAGGTTCGCCCCCTGGCTCTCGCGGGCGGCCATCCGGAAGAGGTCGGCGGCGTTCTTACCCATGCCGGTCTCGATGATGGCGACGGTCTCCTCGAGATCGTAGTCAGCCGGAATGCCGCTTTTCCCAACCGACGTAATTTTGTCGCCGATCGACGACAATTTGTCGCCGGTCTTCTTTGCCCATCGCTGAACGGTCCGCTCGTCCTTCCCTACGGCTTCAGAAATCTGCTTAGTGGTCATGCTGCACCTGCCTTGTCTCGCTGACATCTGCCATGTATTTCAGGATTGCGAGGCGCGTCCCGGCTCCGATTTTCCGCCCGGTAGCCCCCAAAAAAGCCCGAAACTGGGCTTCTTCTTTTGAGCTAAGGGGGACATTAATCTTGATGCCGATAGGCTTTTGTGCCTGTTTTGCTCGTTCCATACCGCCACTATGTGCCCGTTTTGCTCTTTCGTCAAGCATAAAAGTTCCATTTTTGCGCTTTTTAGTCGATTATTGATATATGAACTTTTGGGATAGACTTCGGCTTTTGATAAAGCAGCAAAATACAACTCAGGAATGGGTGGCTGGAAAAGCTGGTGTATCTTTTGGGACTTTTCGAAAGTGGATGTCCCGTATGACAATGCCCAATGCCGACCAGGCTATGAACATTTCACGTGTCCTAGATACGACGGTGGAATATCTAGTCAATGGGGAAGAGGGAAAGGAATATGTTATAAAATGGGCTCTGGATCATGGGAATATTTTCCGTCCTCCGGATCGACTAAAAGCTCTTTGCGAAATAGCAGAAATAATGGCTGATGATGAAATTAAAATGCTGTCCGAATTCGCAAACACAATGAGAAAAAACAAAATGTCGGGGGCTACGCTCGCGACGGAGAAGAATGCAAAATCATCATGATTTCCGACTACATAAAGGCCACACCGTTGACGAGCATAAACCCGGCCGAGAATTGTTTTATAGATAAATAGATGTGAAGAAATTTTATCGAATAGGAGTTAACCGTGGAAAGAATAGTTTTCGAGGTCCAGGGAAGCGCGGCAGATCCATACCAGGTTGCATTTTCAAAGGCAAACTCAGAAAACATGACCGCAACATGCACCTGTGTTGCTGGGACGAAAGGGATCTACTGCAAGCACAGGATCGGGATCCTGAAGGGTGAAAAGCGCGGCATAGTCTCGGGGAACCAAGCAGATGTCGACCGAATCGTCGAATGGGTAAAGGGAACCGACATTGAAAAGGCCCTCTCAGAAATAGCCGAATGCGAGGACGCTCTCACTCTTGCCGAGGCCAAGCTGGCCAAGGCGAAAAAGGCTCTGGCGAAATCCATGAAAGACTGAAGAACTCGAGGCCCCTGATTCAGCTTGCCGGTGGAACAGTAATTTCTCAATAAAAAAAGGCCGGTTTCCCGGCCTTTCGTCAGAAGGTATCTTCTTTGGGTTTCACCGGCTTGTCCGGCTTGCTCTTGCTCTTCTCTGGGGTTTTCCCCGGGAAGACGATGTAGTAGCGCCCATCCTCGCACTTCCACTCGAAGTAGTCTCCGATTTCGACGCCGCCTAGGAGGCGGGCCATCGTTTTCGAGAGGGGGACGGCGCGAGATCCGGTCCCGCGCTGGATGACTTTCCCGTTGTCGATCATTTCTCCCAAAATCACAGCCCCACCTCCCCCCGGATGAATTCGGCAGCCTCGGCGAAGTCGCCTCCGCGAGCGTCCAGCTTGTCCAGGGCAGAGCGCAGGGTCATTGTATCCAGTTTCTGGTTACTTGTCGACGCTCTCCTTTCCTGATTTTTCTTCTCCCGGGCCTGACCGATGTGCTCAGGCGTGATCGGATCACCCCCTGAGATCTCCGCGGCAGCCTTCACGACCGCCGCATCCCTGATGATCTGGCGCTCGCTCTTCCCGACCGACTTGGCGATGGACGCCCTGCCCGGGCCCTCCCCTGTCCCCTTGAAGTACCCCGGCCAGACCTTGGCGAACAGGGCTAGGCGGGTATCCTCGTCGATCTCGAATCGGCTCACGTTGTCCAGGATGAGGACCCTCTCCTGTTCCTCGGTTGACAGGGGGGACAGGATCAGCATGACCGGGATCTTCGCGATGCCCAACTTCCGGGCGACCAGGAGGCGGCTTTCACCCTGGATCAGGAGGCCATCAGGCATGGCCACCAGTGGGGTGACGATCCCATGCTTCTTGATCGTCCGCTTGAGGTCAGCCAGGTATGCCTCGGACTTGAGCGGGCGGAAGATCGCGTTCGCCGGATTCTCCCTGAACCACGAGGCTGGCTTGTAGGCGATGTCGGAGAGCTCCAGGCCCTCCAAGGTCGGCGCTACGGCTGCGGGAGCCTGGGACGCCTTCCCTGGGCGCTTGGTGGACATGGTAGCGGCTATCGTTGCCGCGGCACGATTAGTGGACATGCTGGGTATCCTGGTTGTAGTTGTAATCGGGATCTTGGATAGGCATCAGGACCGCATATCTGTCCCCCGACTCAAAGACAACGGCTTTTGACTTACCGTACCATTTCACGGTGTAAGATGGGCCGGTCTCCAGGTCTGCAAGGAAGCGCAGATTCATGGGGGTATGCTCGGGGAAAAGGCGGAAAAGGCGGATGAGTTCCATTCCTCCGTCCCTCTCCTTTTTCGGGTTCCATCCGGAAAACTTTGTCGTGAAGGACGGCTCTCCTTGTGGAAGAACCCGGTCGATGTTCGGGAATGCCGGGATGCTTTCCTGGTCTTTCGGACGCGCCAGGGTAAGTATCTTCCCACGCTTGGATACGGCGTAGAGTCCGGGCTCCATTTCAAAGGCGTTTTTCCTAAGCATGTGGAGGCGTTTTCCGTCCGTTGCCACGAGGCGACTCTCCTGGACGCAAAGGTACTGCATCATAGGTCTGGTAAAGTCATCAGACACGCACTTGCACACCCAGGCCAAGTCCCCAGCGGCCATCCCTATGATTTCGTACTCGTAGGCTTTGTCGAAAACCTTCATTTCTTGCTCCTATCTGATATTGTCAGTCGTCATATCCGATGTAGGTCTCTACATCTCCGCTGTCGTCGATGATGGTTGCCTTGGCGGCGTATAGCTTGAAAAGGAAGCCCTCGAAGTCGTAGAAACGGTCGAATCGTGCCGTTCCCGCATCAACGCCATCAATGTTGACGTTGAATATCTTCCCGTCATGGATGCCGAAGCGGTGCTTGCACCGGTACTTTTCTTTATTGCCATCCGCGTCGAGGTAGAAGTGGGAGAACGATCCTGACGCTTCAGCGATGAAGGTGATGTTTTCACCATCCCGCTCCCTGCGGTCATCATCCTCCTGGATGGACTTGATGAATTCTTCGACTATCTCAGTAACCCTCCAGGTGTCCTTCTCCAAGGGCTTGAAGAAGTCCTTTAGGTTTTCCTGGATCTGCGCTTTTCCCTGGGTTATGATCGCCGCATTTACGATCTTCTTCACCCAGTTGGCCACTAGCTGGTTGTAGCTAGGAAGGTCGATATGCCCAAAGTCCACTTCAAGCGCTTTGGCTAAAGCCTCCTTGAGGGACTTCCCGAAATCGCTGTAGGATCTCAGGGCGTCATCCACCACGTCCTTAATGGTCTTCTTGAGTTGATCCTCGATGATTTTGTCCATAAACCCCGAGGACACGATCTCCGCCATCTTGCTCTGCACTACCTGTTCAATGTCCATGATTACTTCTCCTCCTTCGCCTTGGCCTCTGCTATCTTGACCTGTAGCTGCTCCCAGTCGATCCCCTGAAAAGCTTTTGCCAGCACCTCAAAAATAGGGCGGAGGCAGTCAACCAGGTCGGAAATCATCTTCTCCGCGATGGCATCCAAGTCCCGCACCAGCTGTCTCCCCGGGCGCCCCACCGCAAGCTCCGCGCGGTTCCGCGATGCCTTCCGGGCCACTATTGATCGTTTCCGGCGCTTCATTGGGGCTTGACCTCTGCGGTGCTGGCGAGCGCACCGCGTAAAGTAATTGCAACCTCTCGATGATCATTGATCACAATTAAGTCCTCACGCAGGAGCCTATCCACTACTCCTGGATTGATCTTATATCGTGCAATCGGTCCATTTTTTAGCTTGGACAGTACACCTATCGCATGATCAGATAATGGATGCGTTGATGTCCCATGTAGCGGCGTCTTCACAATGCCCCTCCTCTGCGGTGCTGTCCGGCTTGATTCTGGTATAACAAGTCTTGTTTTCGCTGTCTTCCTCGTATCCCTCACACTTGGAAAGGCACTCTTTCCCTTATTCGGCCTCCTTCGCGATCTCCGTCGCCAGCGCTTCGAACCACTCCGCCGCCCTCGTCCCTTGCCTCAGGGCCTTCCCTGCGTTCGCCGCAACGATGTCTGCATAAATCACGACGCAACCCCCTTAGAATTACAGCTCATTTCTTCGCCTCCTCTGTAGTGATGTCGAGCGCGGCGTCGATTCTCTTCTCTGCAATGTACAAGCGGCAGTCTTTGCACTCGCCGTTATGTTCTATTTTGCAATCTGGGAAAGCTCCGCAATCCTGATGGCAAGCCCGATACGCTTTCGCAACCGTCCGCAGCGTCTCCACCTGCTCCTTGAGGCGGTCAACTTCATCGGCAAGCACCCGGGCGTCCCATTCCGCGTCGCCTACACTTGCATAGTTCTCGCCGTGGACTGCACGGACCCTGGCGTATGATCGCGCCACGTTTGCCTCTCCAGCATCTTCATCCCCCATCGCCGTCTCGCTCGGCAGGTCGGTCGGTGGGGAGGATTCGGCAGACCCATGACAGTAAGGGCATATCTTTCCGTCCCCTCCATCGCCTCGGTACATAGTTCCATCAGGGCCACAATATGGACACCGGTCAGGTGGGGAGGAGAGGGCTTTGCGAGCGATACATATAACCTCGTCCCATCCATCCTCAAAGCTCGCTTCATCACGCTGGTCGTCCGTCAACTCGTCTGACATCTTTTGCTTTGCGATCTCAGCCAGCGCCGCGCGTACCGGGTCACTCATCGACGGGGCGGGGGGTGAAGTGGGAAAGGCTGGAAGAGGATGGCTCATAACCCAGTCGGCCATGTCATCATCTGACCATTCTGTTCGCCCCTGGTCTCTATTTTTCCGGCGAATATCCTGGAACGCGTAGACCAGCGAGTCTCTATATTCAGCGAGATGGTCACTCATCTGGATGCTCCTTCAGAAACCGATCAATGGCGCTCTTTAGCGTGGTTCCAGTAGTGCCGACTTCCTGGCGCCCGTCTTTCCACCACGCATATTCAGTCATTCCGTCGATATATCCCCGCTGATATTCGGTCAACACGCGCTCCTCACTCATCGACGGCCTCCTTTGCTCTTGCAAACTCGACTACCCATACCCAGGGATTCGAGTCCCAGCTATGGCCACGCTTTGCGTTGATGGAATCCCAGAGTGAGGCAAATTCAGAACGGCCAACAGCCCACACTCCATGAAGAGCAGTGCCCATTCCCTCGGACTTGAAATCCGCGTATTTCATTCCCTGCAATCGCTCGACTCGGACGGCGGTCACCTCAAGAAGGATGCGGCACGCTGAGCGGGGCATATGTATCGACGGTTTCCATTTTGGCTCTGGTACAACATCAGCGGATCGGCCATCCCAATCTGCCTTGTATCCATGTTTCCCGCCGTCAAAATATCGAGGTGCATATGATTCCCGCACCCATAGCCGGTCACCGGGTTGACCGTAGGGGCATCGAATACCGAGCACGCCTTCCTCGGGTCTTTTGGGATAATAGAGGTCTAGTCTATTCGGGGTTGGCTGCAACTCCATATCTTCATGGCAATCGCGGTGCATTTTCACCGCTCGCCGAGTCATCGTCTTGCGGCCCTCAAGAATCGCCTTTACCATCGGGGTGCTGAAAAGGATAGGGCGCTCTTTCACGACTCCACCTCCTTTGCGATCTCCGTCGCCAGTGCCTCAAACCACCCCGACGCCCTCGTCCCTGGTCTCAGAGCCTTCCCTGCGTTCGCCGCCCCCTTGATCGCCTGATCCCTGAGGATGCTTACGCTGGCGCTCTTCCATGCGTCTGCCGCCCTGATAGCCGCCCCTTCGATCTCCGTCACCATGGAAGGCACCGCCAGAATCCCGGGCACGGGCAGCCCTGCCTCCCCCACCTTGGCCACCTCTTCCGCGATGATCTGGTAGCCCTGCAGGGTCCACCTGGACGCGCTTACGGGGGCCAGGACGAGGTCCGCGGCATGCAGCCCGATCGTGAGCTCAAGGCTCAGGCTTGGAGGCGTGTCGATGATCACATAGTCGAAATCGAGCTTCCTGAGGCCCGACCTTAGGCGGAGCACGACGCCCGGATCGCGCGCCATTTGCACCCCGATACATGCCAGGGTAGGCGTTGCAGGGATGATCCCCATGGACACCGTGTCACCCCCTACGTCCTGCCAAATGGACGCCTCAAGGGAAAGCGCCCTGGTAAGCGCCTGGTAGATTCCCTTGCCCTCGATGGCCTCCGCCTCGGCGCCGCGAAGCCAGAAATCGGTCAGATTGTTGTTGTGGTCCAGGTCAACCATCAACACCCGCTTGCCCCATGACGCCAGGGCAAAGGACAGGAAGATTGCTGATGTCGTCTTCCCTACCCCACCCTTCAGCGATGAAACGGTGATGATTTTCACGAATACCCCCGTGCTAGAATCTGGTTACATTCTAGCACGGTGACTAGATTCTGTACAGATATAAATAACTATTTTCCATCTACTATCTACCAGAAAGTAACTACATGGATTTTCATTATCTGGTTATTATCTGGTTACTTTTATCTGTACAGAATCTATCAGATTGTAATTAGATTGTGTGATGAATGTGCGTTCGTGTTACATTTTCGACCTTCTATATATATATAATATCTATAATTAAAAATATCATCACACTTGTAACGGAATCACATATACCAAGCCTCGTATGCGCGCGCGTGTGTGCGCGCGCGCCCGCCCGCGCACGTGGGCACATATTGTGTGATTCTGTTACAAGTGTTACAAAACGCGTAAGTATATGCATACAAACAAATAAGAGCATCACACAAAACACTGATTCATAACGGGCATCACACTTTCTGGTTATTGTATTTAAGTAAGTATATATGCTATTTGCAATAAGGTACTGTGGACAAAAATAATATCGGGAGGGTCGGCATCGCCTGCCCCGCGTTCGCATACTGACAGGGTTTTTCTTAACACTGTTAAGGCTTCTTCCCTTCCCGGCTTAACAGTGTTAAGCTATGGCTTGAACGTCGGGAGACGTCCATGAGGTATCAATGCCATCTATTCTGAGGGCTGACCTGGCCCGACTTGTCGGAGTGTCCCGCTCTGCGGTCACCCAAGCGATCGAGAGGAAGTCGGTTGTCGTTTCGCCAGACGGAACGATCGACACGGACGACCCAGTCAATTCAGCCTGGATCGCCGCGAAGGTTTCGAAGAATCCTGCGCCGCCTCGCCCACCGTCGACATCGAAGAAAGAGAAGCCTGCCCCTCGCTTACCCCTGAAAGAAAAACCAAAGCCACCACCCCTTTCTCCTCCTCCTCTGGATATCCAGCCCCCAAAGGGTGACACGGTGTCACCCCCTCAGGTGGGAGAGTCGCAGCTCAAGATCATCGAGGAAATGGTCCAGGCGTCGGCCGAAAAACTCAGGCTCACCGTGGCAAGACGTAAACAGGCCGAGGCGGACACCCACCTGAAGGACATCAGGGCTGCCAGGGAGAAGAAGGAGCTGATCCCCAGAGAGCTTGTCCGCCAGCGGTTCGCTGCCTTCGACGCCGCGCTCAAAACGAACATCAGAGACATGCCCCGCCGGATATCCGCCCAGATCTACGCCCTCGCGAAGGCAGGAGATGCCCGCGATGTCGAAGCCTACCTCGAGCAGGAGCTGGGATTGGCCCTGGCTAGGTCGACCGAGTCGGCGAAGGGGCAGGATCTCCAATGAGCGCCCCAGCCCGCCGAGAGGTTTTCAGCCGGGATGAGATCGCCGAGTCCTGGTCATGGCTCGGGGAGGCCATTGCCGCAGCGATCCACTCGGAGATCTCTCACCTGTCGGTCAGCGAGTGGGCGGAGCAGAAGCGCATCATCCCAGAAGGATTGTCATCCCTGCCGGGACCGTATCGCTGGGAGGTGACCCCCTACCTCAGGGAGATCGCCGATTGCCTTTCCGCGACTTCCCCCGTCCAGGAAATCGCCGTCATGAAGGGCGCCCAGGTGGGCTTCACGGTAGGGGTTCTTGAGAACTGGATCGGGTACGTGATCGATGCAGAGCCGGGCCCGATGATGTTCGTCTCCGGAGACAAGGAAATGGCCGAGGCCAGCGTTGAACTCAGGATTGACCGAATGATCCAGAGCGCCGGACTTCAGGATAAGATTTTCAGCCAGGCCGAGAAAACCGCGAACAAGAAGTCGGGCGACACGAAAAAGAAAAAGGAGTTTCCTGGAGGATTCCTCCTTCCCGTGGGGCCGAACTCAGCTGCGAAGTTGCGGACCTTCTCGGTTAGGTATGAAGCCCTCGACGAGGTCGACTCCTATCCCGCAAGCTCCGAGGGAGAAGGAGATCCGATCGGCCTACTCAAGCGACGAACGGATAGCTTCGAGGCGATTAGGAAAATCCTCTACGGATCGACCCCTCTAATTTCCCAGACCTCGAAAATCGAACCCCTCTACAAGGCGGGAGATCAACGCCAGTACCACGTACCCTGCAAGCACTGCGGGCATTTGCAATCGCTTCGCTGGGCGCAGCTCAGGTGGGAGAAGGACGAGCTGGGCGCATTGATCTATCCGTCCGTTAGGTACGAGTGCGAAGCGTGCGGGGGATCCTGGAGGAATGAGGACAAAGCCTTCTTCCTGCGGGAGGACAGGCGAGGCGGGAAGGCCAAGTGGATCCCGTCCTCGAAGCCGGCTCGGCCATCGATGCGGTCCTATCACATCAGCTCCCTCTACTCTCCCATCGGGATGCGATCCTGGGAATCCATCGTCGAGGAATGGATCGAGATTGGCGACAACATCGAGAAGCGGAAGCAGTTCATCAACACGGTGCTTGGAGAAACCTGGACGGAGAGGGGCGAGGCTCCGCGCATCGAGAGGGTCATGCTCAGGCGAGAAGACTACGCGGTGGAGCTGCGGGCCCCTGGGAAGATCACGCAGCCTGACATGCCGGCTGGAGCGCTGCTCCTCACCCTGGGATGTGACATCCAGAAGGACCGTATTGAGTGCGAGATTGTGGCCTGGGGGGTGAACAAGGAGAGCTGGTCCCTCGGGTATTTCGTAATCCCTGGGGAGACGGCCAACTCGGAGGACCACTGCTGGGACGAACTCAAGGAAATTATCCTCTCTCCCCACGGGGAGAAGATGATCAGCCTTTCGCTCATCGACTCAGGATATAACTCCCCCGTGGTATATCAGTTCTGCGACCGATTCGATGGCGGGGTATTTCCTGTGAAGGGCGAGTCGAGGGCGGCTCGGTTCCGGCGTCAGTACATGCTGAAGGATGTTCCCGGGTACGCATGCAAGCGCATCGACCTCTACACGGACGACCTCAAGCTGGAAATCTATTCGAGCGTGGTGAAGGGACTGCCGGAAAACCCGGAGGCTCCGATCCCTCATGGCTACTGCCACTTCCCCAGCGAGTACGGAGAGAAGTATTTCAGGCAGCTCACAGCTGAGGAGCGCGTCAAGGAGACCACGAGAACGGGTCAGTCGCGTTTGGTATGGCATAAGCCAGAGGGCCGGAGAAATGAAGCGCTCGACTGCCGAGTCTATAACCTTGGTGCGCTATACGTCCTTGCAACCCTGGCCTGCGAATCTGAGGACGGTGCCGTCGATTGGTCCATGTTCTGGGGGGCCTTGCAGGGTAATAGGTGACAGAATTCAAGCCATGTGGTAGTATGGCGATCAATGAGGACCATCCCTGCCACAGGTAGGGACCGCGTCCGGCGGGTGATTCCGCGCGAAGCGCTCCGGTTGAGCTTCAACTGCGAGCGCTTCGTCGTATACAGAGGTCCTCTGTGAGATCGGTCATCGATATCCAGGCGGATCTCGTGGCCGCCTACTCCTCCAGACGCTCCGCTATGCAGGCATCCGAGTACGGACTTGAGACCGGGCAGGGCAAGCAGAGCGTCAAGCGAGATCTACCTGGCCTGAATAAAACCATTCGAAACTTGGAGGCCGAGCTCTCTGAGGCGACAGGGGAGTCCGGCGTATTCGCCATGGGATTCGATCGGGGGTCCCTGTGAGCATCAGGGATAAGATAGCCATGGGGCTCGCCAGGGCCGCTGCCTCCGTCGGGTCGTGGACCTGGCGTGGCGGAAGGTCTGGTGGAAACGGATTCGACGGATCGAAGATCCGCGGATCTCTGCGAAGCGCGTACCCGTCTTCCGCCGAGCTCGATCACACCCTCCTCCGCAACCGTTCTCGCGCTGCCTTCTGGGATTCCTCCCAGGGTGGTGCGATCCTCCAGCGCCTGGCCGATAACGTGATCGGCACCGGCCTGCAGCTGGAGGCGTCTCCCCTATGGGACCTTATCGGGAAAGCCATGGAAGACGAGACGAAGCGCCGCCAGTGGGCGCGCGATGTCGAGCTCCGCTTCTGGGCCTGGGCCTCGTCTACCGAACCCGATTCCGCCGGGCGACGGAGCTTGTTCGAGTTGATGGGATTCGCCTACCTGAACGAACTTCGCGACGGTGAGTGTCCGACCATCCTGCGCTACTCGGGCGACTCAACCAGGACCTCTCCCATCTCGCTTCAGTTCGTCGACCCTGACCAGATCGACAACCCCATGAACTCAGTCGACCTCGAGGCGATCAACGCCCGAGGGAATGTCGTGGCCGACGGCGTCGAGCTGACGAAGTATGGCGAGCTTGTGGCCATCCATATCCTTGATCCCTACACGAGGAAGACGACAAGGATACCCGTCTGGGGTGAGGCTCGCCGATTCGTGATCATGCCCGCGCTCCTCGATCTGCCAGGGCAGATCCGGGGAGTCGGGATCTTAGCACCGGTCATCCACGAGCTCCAAAAAATAACGGACTACGAACTCTGCGAGATAGAGGCGGCCTTGGTGAATGCGGTCATCGCCGCTTATATAAAGCCTAGCGCCGAAAGCGACACCCGATCGAATATTGCCGCGGCTCTCGGATCTGGCGCCTCTCTGCGCGGATCCACCAGCACTGGATCATCTGGAACGTCTGAGCCTGAAGAGAAGCGAATCACGAAGCCCGGGCTCTTCATCCAGAACCTCAAGGCCGGAGAGGACATTACGAGCTTCGATACGAAGCGCCCGAATGTCAACTTCGATGCCTTCATTTCCGCGATCACTAAGCACGTCAGCGCCCGCCTTTCCATCCCCGTCGAAACCCTGGAGATGAAATTCAGTTCCAACTACTCCGCATCTCGTGCGGCATTGATCATGTTCTGGCAGACGATCGATCGCGGAAGGATGCACTTTTCAACGCAATTCCTTCAGCCCATCTATGAAGCATGGCTCGCCGAAGAGATCAAGGCGAAAAGGATATCGGCTCCCGGGTACGGACGCTCCCCTCTCATGACAAGGGCCTGGGTTTCCACCTCGTGGCTCGGGCAGTCCATGCCCAGCATAGATCCGGTGAAGGACGCCCAGGCTGACGACGCGCGAATCGCGCAGGGCTCCACCACGCGCGAGCGTGTCGCCCTCAAGTACAACGGGAGCGACTTCTTCGAGAATGCCGAAAGGCAGAAGCGGGAGCTTGAAATGCTTCCTGCTGCACCCGCTGCGCCAGTTCCTCCCCAGCTAAATACCACGCAACTCAAAAATCAGAGGACCTCTCCCGATGGAGAAGACGGAGAAAAAAACAATTCCGACGGAGAGCCCGAATGAGCATTTCTGACATTGTGACGATTGCGGGGGTTTCTCTCACAGCCATTGGAGCAGTTTCTGGAGTTGTGGTTTGGCTCATGCGTTCAACGTTGGCTCCACTACAGGTGGTCATTGAGAACAATACAGCCGCAATTAACAAAGTTCTTGAGAAAGTTGATGACCACGATGTGAAGCTTGAGGACCATGGGAATCGGCTGGTGAAGATTGAAACGACGCATGCCTTGGAAGCGGAGATGGAGGTACGTCGATGATATTAGGAGCGCCATACTGGAATGAGGGGTCGAGGCTTCATGTTCAGACGAACAATCCCACCGAGGAACAAATCGAGAAGGACGGCTTGCGCCCCTATCTAGAAACCTGCGGACCTACCGCGAGCGTGAACTGTCTTGACGCACTCGGGGTAGACATTCTTATCGAGTGCCCTGGAATGTACATACCTCAATCAGAGGAAGTCCTAAACGATTTCCTCAATGACCCCGTGAACTATCCGCGGCTCTCCAAGATCCTTCCCGGAGTTGACCCGAACAAGGTTCATGGCAATAGGGTACCGGACTACTACCCTCTCGCAGTTGCTGACGTTTTCGCAACCGAAGGAAAGTTCTATCAAGTCCTTAAATGGGATGGGATCGTAGCAGAACTCAAGGAAGGCCACGCCGTTCAGATTTGCATAAAGGTCCCAGGTCACTACCTAGCCGCTGTGGCCTATGACGATGCAACCGAAGAGATCATTTACCACGACTCCTGGCCCAAGAGGACAAAAACAAATGGATTCGCTCTTCGCATGAAGCGGGGGGAATACGACTCGAACGTGAAAGACTGCGTGGTCGTCTACACGGGAAAGAAGGCTGTATGAACGATGACCAGAAGACCGGCGCCTTGGAGGAGTCTCCCGGAGTCATTTCTTCGAAACGCCTTTTCGGGGCAATCCTCATCTCAATCGGAGGGGCATTTCTCCTGGCAATCGGTATCGCCGCCATGTTCATCGAAGTAAAGGATCCCGATACCGCCCTGAGCGCCGGCCAGGTCCTCATCATCACCGGTGCGGCCCTGCTCGGCGTAACGGTCCTTGAGGGAATTGCTCGTACCAGGACTGGGGGTGCGGCGTGATCAAGCTCTACCTCATGCCGCGGGAGTCGGTTTCCGAATTCACATCCATTTCCAGGGAGATCCGCAGTTGTTCAAAGGGCATGACGGCCGAAGCGATGCGCGAAGGCATCGCCCAGATCTACGCCTCGGCGAAGATCTACCGGGCGCCCGTGTCGTCTGACTCAAGCGGAAAGCTCTACGAGATCGATCAGGCCGGAGCGGCCCATATCCCGATCTTCGGGATGCTAACCCCCCAGGCCAATCCGTGTGCGGCCATGTTCGGAGAGGCCGTCACTGAGTACGGATACATCATCGCTGCATGCCAGGATGCCGACGCTGATCCGGCGGTCGCGTCCGTCATCTTCGAAATCGATTCCGGCGGCGGAATGGTCGACGGCTGCGATATGGCCGCCCAGGCGATGGCCGCCATAACGAAGCCGACCGAAGCAAGGGTCGAGAACCTTGCCGCCTCGGCCGCTTACTGGCTTGCATGCATGGCCGACAAGATCATCGCACTTACTCCTTCGGCTCAGTTCGGATCGATAGGTGTAGCGTACGAGGAGTACGACGACGATGGAGCCCTCGCCAGCGAAGGGATCGCCCATCGCGTCTACACCTCGACCGAAGCACCCGACAAGAGGCCCGATACCAAGACTCCCGAGGGTCGCGCGAAGATAGTTTCCCAGCTCGACGAACTCCATCAGGTTTTCGTCGGCCGCGTTGCTGACGGCAGGAAGGTATCTGCGGATAAAGTCAGGAAAGACTTCGGTCGCGGAGGTCTCCTCATCGCGAGCACTGCGATGGCCGCAGGAATGATCGACGAGATCAAGGGAAAGGCCATCATCAGAAATTTCGCCGGCGTCGCCGGTTCTGCCGCCCAGGGAGCGTCGCTCTCTGGTACGGCTATTTCAGGGAAGGGGGTCCACATGGATTCCAACCAGTTCAAGGCCGAGAACCCCGACGCATACGCCGCCATCAAGGCCGAAGGCGTAGCCGAGGGGATCAAGGCCGAGCAGTCCCGCCGCGAGAAGATCGTGGCGTTCAGGGGTATCAACGATGACGGAGACAAAGCCGTCGAGGATGCCATCGCTTCGGGAAAGGCCTACGAGGAAGTTTCTCCCTCCATCCAGGCCGCCGTCCTTCGCGGAAAGACAGCCTTCGCCGACGGGGAAAATGCCCCCGACTTCAACGCCAGGACGCCCGAGAATGGATCCGGCGTTTCGGCGACTGACTCCGAGTGGTACAAGGCGCACGGGTACAGCGACGAGGACATCAAGAAAATGACCGCCACCAGCGGGAAGGAGTAAAATATGTCTCTCAGCGCGAACAAGGGCTACCGTGTCTGCGGTCCCACCGAAATCATCCGGGTGAAGATGACCACGAACGACATCTACTACAAGGGCGCCATCGTCAACGTCACCGCCGCTGGAGGCCTTGGCATCGTGGCATCCGATACCGCGAACCAGGGTGCCTTCTCCGGCGTCGTGGCCAAGTACCTCGACAACACCGGGAAAACCGAATACGTCGAGGTAGAAGTCGGCAAGATCTGGATCCCCTTCTCCTCGGCGGCCCAGGCCGACGTGGGCGATTACGTCTACGCCACGGCCGATGACACGATCGCGAAGACGGCCACCAACGCCGACCCCATCGGCGTGATCGTCGACGTGGAAGTCGGAGTCGCCGCCCTGGTGGACTTCCGCCGCGGGATCCCGAAGACTGCCCTGGCCTGATGATCTCATGCCTGGATTTCATGTCGTGAGACAGCATAATCCAGGCTTTATTTTCAGCTTACCGTCGAAAGACGGAAAGGACAAACAATGATTTCCGGAAGCGATTTGGTCAGATATGAGAAGGTTTTCCGCCTGGAGTACGAGCGGGCGGCGAAAGAGCTGGAGAACACAGGTGCTTGGGACGACATGGCCTCTCTCGGGTCCGTCATCCTTTCCGATGGCGCCGAGGAGGACTACCGGTGGCTCGGTGATACCCCTGAATTCGGCGAACTCATCGGGGACATCAACCTCGACGATCTCGACGACTACAGCTACACCATCAAGAACAAGGACTTCGGCGCTGCCGTGAAGATGAGGAAGTCCGAGCTTGAGGACGACAAGATGGATATCATCCTCCCCCGCGTGAAGGGAATGCCCGCCGGCGAGAACCGGAAGTGGGGCAAGATGATCCACAGCCTCTTGCTCAATGGTACGACGAACCTCGCCTTCGATGGCGTGGCTTTCTTCTCCGATGCCACTGGCGCCAGGCTCAACGATAACCTTCTCGCGGGAACCATCTCCGCTGCCACCCCTACCCTCGCCCAGGTCGCCGCAGACATCAAGACCGCGCGCACTGCCGGTCTCAGGTTCAAGAATACCCGCGGCGAGATCATCGGCGTCATCTTCGATACGTTCGTCGTCCCCCCGGAGCTGGAAATGCTTTTCCGCCAGCTCCAGACCTCTGACGGCGACCCCACCGGGTCCAACCCGGGGACCTCCAATCCCTACAAGGGCATCATCAAGAAGATCATCGTCGATCCCGCGCTGACGGATACGAACGACTTCTATTGCCTCTCCACCGGGTATTCGGTCGGACCCTTCGTCAGGCAGAAGCGCCGCGGCGTGGAGACCGTCCTGGACGTCACCGAGCTGAACAAGAACAACACCTGTTACTTCAAGGCCGACTTCCGAGGCAACGCGGGCTACGGCCTGCCGATCCTGGCCGCGAAGGTCGTCTCCGGAGTGTCCTGATGAATCGGCGGGGGCCTGCGGGTCCCCGCTTCCTGAAAGGAGCCTGACATGGCCGACCTGGTAAAAGTGCGATACCCCAACGGATTCGAACACGTCATGAAGCAGGATATCGCCGTGGTCCTCCAGAAAAGGAAGGCCCTGGTGATCGTCGACGAGAAGCCGACCGCGAAGGCTGACGAAGCCACCCCGCTCTTCGAGCAGACCTCCTCCGAGCGCAAGCCCAGGGCCTCCCGCAGGGACTTCGAGGCATGAACATTCGCGAGCTCGCCGAAGCGGACAACGCATTCCTCCTCGAAGACGACGAGCTCGGATTCGGTGTGTCGATCACGCTCAAACCGCCGGAGACTGCCGCCGTCATTGCGGCTCAAGCTGCGGGTACAAACGGCGTGACGATCCCGGCAGGAACCCTTTGGGAGGCTGGGACTCAGCGCTACCAGCAGGGGGCCGCGGCGACCATCGCAAATGGGGTAGCCGCCATTGTCTTGAGGGCCCAGGAAACCGGACCGGACGCCAACCTGGCCGACGGGTCGGACCTGACGCTTGTAACGGCTCAGGCAGGAATAACCGGAGCGACGGTTACCGACACGACCACGGAAGGGGCAGCCCCCGCCATCGTCGTGAAAGGTCAATACCATCGCGTTGGCGTGGACGTGGACCCGGAGACGGGTCTCCTCGTCCCAGGGAACAAGTCGGCCGTTACAGTCCGCCTGTCCCGCTTCTCCTCCGGGGATCTCCCGGATGAGGGCTGGACGATCGAGACGACCGACGTCACCGGGGCTGCGGTCGTCGGCAAGGCGAATCACGTCATGCTCGACCGAACCGCGGGACGCGCGACAATCATCATGAGGCGGTGACCAAATGCCCATCATCGCCCGCAGCGCCGAGGATATCCTTATCGACCGCATGGTTTCCGCCCTTCAGGCCTTCTCGGCACGGGAAGAAGCCATCGATCCTTCGGTGGGCTTCATTGTTCACCGAGACCAGCTCCGACCGGTATCTCAGCGGGATCTTCCGCTGGTCAACATATGGCTGGACGGTCTGGTTCCGGAGGTCGGAGGATCATCCCGATTGATGGGCCAGGAAACGGCGACGATCAACGTCGACTGCTATTCGAGGGGGGAGGAGGGGGACGAGGTCACCTCCGACGAGGCGGCGATGGCCCGCCTGTACTACCTCAAGCAGCAGGTCAAGGCGGCTCTTTTCGCCCTGGTAAATGCAGATTTCTCCCTTCCGGCCGGATCGATAAGCAAGAAGCGCTGGCCGAGGTTTTCGCTTTTTCAGAATGACCTCAAGCTCCCGGAAGACCAAGTGGTCGCCGGGCGCTGGACGGTCGAGATCGAATACAGCTGGGCCCCGGAGGATTCAACCTCCGTCGCCCTGGACGAGATCGCGGTATCCCAGACGAACCGCGCCACCTGGTCCGCAGTCTACGAATACGGAGGTCCTTCATGAGCATTGACTTCGCGCTCGTACCCGGTGGCGCCCTCGCCTCCGCGGTCTTCATCGAGCAGGCCTACAAGCGCGCGGGCGTCGGGGGCTTGAAGATTCCCCAGCGCGTCGCGCTTCTCGGGCAGTTCAATTCCGGCAAGACGCCCACGGCTAACCAGCCCCTCGCCATCACAAGCGCCGATGAGGCGGCCAGCTACTTCGGCAATGGGTCGATGCTGCACCTCATGGCCAAGGCCCTCTTCGCTGGTATCGGTTCCAGCGGCGTAAAGGTCGATGCCTTCCCCCTGGGGGACGGGACCGGAACGGCGACCGGAACGATTGGGGTGGCGGGACCCGCCAGCGGAGCCGGAATCATCACCCTCTACATCGCCGGAAAGCGGATAACCGTTGCCGTCGCTTCCAGCGATGCCGCTTCGGCCATCGCTACCGCGATCGGTGCGGCCATCAACGCCAATCTGGACCTTCCCGTCTCGGCCACCGTCGCCGATACCACGGTGACCCTCACCTGTCGCTGGGTAGGTCTGTCGGGAAACCAGATTACCATCAAGCAGGATCTCGGCTCCGGGGAATCCACAGCCGAACCGGCCGGCGTGACCCTCACCCTGGGCACCATGGCCAGCGGATCGGCGGATCCCTCGATCGCAACCGCCCTCGCCAACCTCGGCACGACTTTCTACACCTGGGTAGTCTGCCCTTACAACGCAGACGCCTCCCTGGATCTCCTGGAGACCGCCGGGGTGGCTCGCATCGATCCGGCCGTCAAGAAGCCCTTCGCGGGCGTGGTCGGATACACGGGGACGCGCGCCGACTACCTCACCTGGCTCGGAGACCGCAACAGCCCCTGGACCACCTCCTTCCCCGTGGAAGGCAGCCCCAACCATCCGGCGGAGATCGCCGCTGCGGTCGTGGGCGTCTGCTCCCGCTCCGCCGACTCCGACCCGGCCCGCCCTTTCCGCACCCTGACCATTTCCGGGATTCTTCCCGGAACCGGCGCGGACTGGACCTGGGCGCAAAAGGACGCCGTCGAACAGGCCGGGGGATCCGCCTATTTTACCTCGAACGGAGCGGTGGGGATTCATGACCTTCTCACCACCTACGTCACGAACACCCTGGGAGCGGTAGACGAATCCTGGCGCTATACCGAGACGATCATCAACGTCCAGGCCAAGATTTACAGCCTGGACCAGCTCTTCCTTTCGGCTCCCTTCGACCGGGCGGTCGTGGTGGACGATGCGGCGATCACTTCCAAGGAGTACGCGGTTTCCCCGAAGCGCGTTAAGGCCTTCGTAATCGGCCTGATCGACGGGCTCTGGATTCCCGAAGGATGGAGCAAGGAGCGCGATACGATCGTGGCCGGAATCCAGGCGGAAATCGACTCGGTCAACCCGGGCCGGATCAACGTACTGGTGCCCGACATCATCACGACGGGCTTGCGAATCATGGCCGTCAAGTACCAGTGGTCCTTCGCGGCCGCGGCATAAGGAAAGGAGAAACGCATGAGCGGAGTACGCGCTGGCGACATTCGCCAGCTCACCATCAAGGGCCGCGAGTTTGACGTGAAGGGCGAGGACGCCAATGTCAACATCGACCTTGGCGGATACCAGAATGAAGCGGCGATCAACGGAAACGGGACGGCCTACATCACCCAGCGGAGAAAGTTGGCCGGGTTCTCCGATTGCCCACTTTCCATCGACGAATCGCGCAAAGATCTTGAGTTCCTTCAGGAGCTGGCCGACGCAGGCGAATTCGTGCCGGTCAACCTGACCCTGGCGTCCGGGGTGACCTACTCCGGAAGCCTGATCCCGATAGGGGAGATCAAGAAGGCCACCGGGGACGGGACGCTCGCCCTCGAGATGCGTGGCGCCAGGTTCGAACAGATCTAGGAAAGGGAAAAAATGGACAACGGGAAAAAGGTCGCCCCCGAGGTGGCCGCGGAAGAAGTAAACAGGATCCTTGCCTTTTTCGGGCTGGATCCGGCAAGCAAGGATTTCGCCGAACCTCGAACCAAGATGCTCAGGGCCGCCGAGGACGGGCGCCTAATGCTGGATGAGGAAACTCAGTCCGTGACCCTGATCCTTCTCTGCCCGATCGTTCTGGAGAACGGGAAGACCTGCGCCGAAATGAGTTTTATTGAACCTTCGGCCGGAGATCTCAAGGTTATCGACCGGTACAAGGATAACGAGTCGATGGCACGGACGATCCATCTTCTGTCCAAAATGACGGATGGTTCCAGCCCGATCGGAGTTCTGGAGCGCGTGAAGGCACGAGACTTCGCGGTCATGGGGGCGATTGCCCAGCTTTTTTTCTAATCTGGAGCCGACTCGGCGACCGAGCCATATGGGCGGTCGCCGGCCGGTTTCATTTTAGCGACAAGGAACTGTTTTCAATGCCCATATCCCGGCTTTTATTCTGGCTTGAAGGTCATTTTGAAATGAAGAAAGAGGAGAGGCCTCGGAATGGCAAGTAGCTTCACGATCAAGACAGTCTTCCAGGCCGTCGACTCGATGACGAAGCCGATCCGCACGATGACCAAAAGTGTCGACGACTTGGGGAAATCGTCGTCGAAGGCCAAGAACATCTGGGCCGGGGTAGGAAAGGGATTTTCACTCGTAGGGAAAGGACTGTTCGGAGTCGCGACCTATGCCGTGGCAGCCGGAACGGCGGTCACGGCCATGGCGAAACGGGCCTCAGATGCCGCGGCTTCCGTTATGGATACCGCCGCCTCGGTGGGGATTGCAACCGACACCCTCCAGGAATATCGTTACATCGCGAAATTGTCCGGGATGGAAACATCCGACATGGACGCGGCTCTGCAAAAAATGACCATCAACCTAGGAAAGGGCGGGTCTGGTCTTGAGGATACGCTCGCCCAGGTAGGGCTGACGGTCGACCAGCTCAAGGCGGCCGGGCCCGACCAGGTGCTTGAGACATTGGCGAAAGCTTTTCAAAACGTATCAGACCCAACAACGAAGGCCGCCGTCGTGACAGCCCTATTCGGAAAAAGCTCTATCCGTATGGTATCCGCACTTTCCGGCGGAGCTGCCGGGATAAAATCGCTTCGACAGGAAGCGGAGGATGCCGGGTATGTAATGGACGAACTGGCATTGAAATCTGGCGCGACTCTAGACGATAACCTCGACAGGCTCAAATTGTCTTTTGATGGACTTACGCAATCAATTGGGATGGAATTCGTTCCATTGATTTCAGATGCCGCATCTGGAATGACTAACTTCATCAAGTCGAACCGGGGACAGTTCCGATCTCTGGCAAAGGGCCTCGCCGCATCGATGAAAAGCATCGCTCCGTTCCTATCCAAAATTGGAGGAGGCTTGACGGAAGCGATCGTGGCACTTCTCCCGGTCGTCCAGAATATATTCGACGCAATCGTTCCCATTTTTGGCCCTATACTGGACGCCGCGATTCCTCTGGTCAAGCAACTTGCAGAGGGATTGAATAAGATTTTCAGCAATCCTTCATTTTTAAGATTCTCGAATACGATAGGGAAAATAGTTTCCGGTATTGCCAACTTGATCGGTTCCTCCCTGGGAGGTTTATTCACTGGGCTTTCCGGTCCTCTTTCCGAACTCGGAGGGCCTCTTTCGGGGATTGTCGAATCGATCGGAAGCATGCTCGAAATGCTTGGAATAACGCCTGAGAAACTGAGCGTCGTAGGATCTGCATTTTCAATACTCGGCTCAATCCTAGGAGGAGCTGTGTACGCGATTTTTGCAGGAATCGACGGAATCCTTTTCCAAATCATGATGAACATTAAGAAAATCGGACCGGCAATGGCTTATATGAAAGCGCTTATGTCTGGAAACAAGGAAGGGGCAAAACTCGCAACGCAAGACATGATCGCCGTAGTACAAGAGGAAACGCAAGGAAGGCAGGAGCGGTGGAATACTTTTAAGCGTGTCATGGCATCGACTGGACAAGATATATCGGGTGCAGCAACTGATATGACTTCTATGTTTCCCATTTCCTCTACTTCGGAAACCTCATCCATCGTCGATGTGAATTTCAATAACGCTCCAGCCGGAACGACTGTCAAATCGAGCGGAACGGCAGCGCCAAATATCAGACTGAATACGGGGCGTGCCCTTGCTGGAGCTCAATGATGAGTTATCTTGACAGAATCAGATCGGCAGAATACGTCACCCCTTCAGGTGCGAATTTTGTTTTTAATTTCGACGATCTGGCAAGATCTGGCGGGAAAAAAGCATCCGTGCATGAGTTCCCTGGGCAAGACTCGGCCTCGGTGGAAGATTTGGGATTGTCATCTCAGCACGTTCCGATGAAAATCTATTTCACAGGCAAGGATTACGATCAGACCGCTGACGCATTCTGGAATAGCCTGGGAGAAAAGGGTCCGGGAACATTGCGACATCCCAGGTTCGGAGATTTATCCGTTCTTGCTATGACGTTTTCACAGCAGGAGCGATTCGTCGATGGATTAGGTCGCGCAGAATTCGACATCGACTTCATCATTGTACCTGAGCGGGAAGCCTTTCCGACAAGTTCGGTCAACATGGAGGCGACAGCGGTGGCCACGGCCGACACGGCCGCCGCTGCTTCTTCAAATGCCATGGCTGAATCCTTTGTCCCGCAGACCGCGCGGGAGTTCACCGAATCGAAAGAAGTCGTGATGGGATCCGTAGAGGATCTGGCAAGCTGGGGGACTGAGATCACCGCTTCGTCCGAGGAGATGGCGACCGCATTCGACAAGGCGGTCCGCGACTTTGAAAACCAGATCGACATTCTCATGGCCGACCCCGTGGCTTTGTCTCAGGCATATATCAAAATATGCCGAATTCCGGCTCAGGGAGAGGGTTCCATTCTGGCGAAGGTCTCGGGATACACGGTCCTGCTCGAATCCACCTTGGCATTCGGCCCGATCTCTTCGGCTGCGGAATCTATTAAGGCTCTTATGCTTTCGGGCCTAACCACTGCGGCGATAGACTCCACCCTCAACGGAACCGTCCGAAGCCGCCAGGAGGCAATTCAGGCCGCCGATATTTTGTCGGAGATATACCGCGACGCCCTGGCCGGGCTGGAAGAAGTAAACGCGGACCGGGCCACCCTTGAGGCCTTGGCCGAGGCGGCCAGCTTGGCCGGAAAATCCCTCTTGGAGCGATCCTTTTCCCTTGAATCGGAGAGAAGGATTTCCCTAGATGCTGAACGGACACCGCTCGATTTCGTCTTCGAGGTATACGGGGATATCGACAGGCTCGACGAATTCATCGAAACCAACGGCCTAACTGGTGACGCCCTTTTTTTGATCCCGGCCGGCCGGGAGGTCGTCTACTATGGCTGATGATGTCGAGCTTGAGATCGGATCCGTTCGATTTACCGACTGGGAGGCGCTCACGATTTCGCGGGCGCTGGATACCTGCGCGGACGCCTTCTCATTCTCCTCCGCCTTCAACCCGGAACGCGCTGATCTTCGGGCAGCCTTCAAGCCATTCGGATATCAGCCGGCGACAATTAAGATCGATGGCGAACTCATTCTAACCGGCCAGATCGAATCCGTCGCGCCATCCCTGGTTGAATCCGATCGACCGATCAATATACAAGGTCGAAGCCTTACCGGACCTCTCATCGATTGCGCTATCGACGAGGTGGGCTATGAGTTTTCCGGCCTGTCCCTGCGCAAGATAGCCGAGAAAGTAGCCGCTCGCTTTGGGGTCAAGGTCGTTACTTCTGAAGCTATTCTTGCCGCTGCCGACAAGGCCATCGGGGAGGCGCGCGCGGAGCCGGGAGCCCTGGCCTTCGACTTCCTTTCCGGACTGGCCGCAAGCATGGGCGTCCTATTGACCAACGACGCCCCGGGGCGCCTGGTGATCACCTCGCCAAACCCTAATGCCGCGCCGGTCGCCGCTCTGGTAGAGGGATTGTCGGAAATGCGCTCGATCTCGGCGAATTACGACGGAACGAAACGATTTTCAGAATACAAAGTCCTACTCCAGCAGGACGGTAACGAAGCTATTACCGGAATAGCTAACGATCCGAAAATCATGGTCTATCGGCCCCGCATTTACACGAGCGGCCAGGGACCGGCAACTGGAGCGAAATCATCGGCGGAATGGGCACGGGCTCTCGCCCTGGCGGAGTCTGTTCAGGTCGATATATCCCTTTCCGGGTGGAGGGGACCGAGCAAGGCCCTCTGGGCGCCTGGCCAGATCGTAACCATCAAGGCACCATCCGTATTCATCGACACGGAAATGCCATTCATGATTGCAGGCGTAGATTTTGCGCTGGATGGCGGAGGCCGCACTTCTGCCCTACGCTTGGTGCTTCCGTCCACTTACACGGGGAAAACCCCAGAGGCCTACCCATGGGATTGATTTCGACCCTCGTTTCCTTGACCAAGGCTGCCCTCAAGACGAAGGGAAACGCCCCAGGACAGTCGGCCGTGGCCCAGGCGGCTGGATTGGCCGGCCAGGTCCTGACCCCTGAGATATACCAGGCTCCCGGCCTGTTCGCCCTGCCTGGCGATGGGACGAAGGGGATCTTCCTGAAGGTCGGCGGAGGGGGCCGCTATGGCGTAGTCGTGGCTGTGCAGAATTATCAAATCACCATCGACGTAGGGGGCCAGGGCGGGACGTCTATCTTCTCCACCACGGCGGACGGTAAAACCGTCAAGGCTAAAATAGTCCTCAAGCCGGACGGAACGATCGAGGCAAACGGGAGCACGAAACGCCTGGTCACCTTTCAAGAGCTCCAGGACGTGCTTTCCGCCATGAATACCGCCATCAAGGGCCATACGCACGTCGTAACCGGCGCGGCCGACCCTTCCAGCCATGTCGTCAGCGGATCGGCTTCGGCTTCCCCGGGCCTGGCAACGATGTCGGCCGACATCACGACGGCTAAGACAACGACCCTGAAAACCGATGGATGATTGCGCCAGAATTTATCATAGCGATATAGAGAGGAGGATGGGGGGAGCATGACTTACGACGGAGATCCGAAGTTATACACCGAGGGCGATTCCTTCGATCTTTCCATCATCGCGGGGCAGCCGTCCATGGACGAAGGGTTGGAGAACGCCGTATCGATCTCCCTTTTCACCAAGGATGGATACTGGGGCAACGCCGTCGCCTCAAGCGATGCTGAAAAGGTAGGCTCCGACTTCGAGGATGCCCTGGCACAGCCGCTTTCGAATAAGACGCGCCTGGACGTGGAAGCCCGCGCCGCGAAGGCCCTCGCATGGATGAAAAAGGTCGGCCTGGCCGACTCTATCGTGATATCGGCTTCGATCCCTGAGATTGGATTGATGGAGATTGAAATCACGATCACGCAACCAGGAGGGGTTCCCTTAGCTCCCCTCAAGTATTCTATCAACTGGGCGACAATGGCCGCCCGGGTGGGGGTTTAGATGATCACGATCCCGACCGCGGCGCAAATCCGAGACCAGATTGTCGCGGATATCGAGGGCAAGATCGGACAGACGATTCCGGCCGCACCGAAGGCATTTTTCCGGGTCCTTGCTACCGCCCTGGCTGGCGTGCTGGCCCTACTCTACCGCTTTGGAGGCTGGGCATATCGGCAGATTTTCCCCCAGACGGCTGATGCGGACGGCCTGGCTCTGATCGGGGAGCAGTATGGCCTCGTCCGGGGAGCGGCCGTCGCGGCCGTTTTCCAGGCGGAGGCAACCGGAACCGAAGATACCATCATTCCTGCCGGGACTCTCTGGACCCTGGATGTAATCGTCTACGAACAGAAGGACGCGGTCACTATCTCTTCGGGGGTCGCTACGATCATCCTTGAAGCCCTTACCACAGGGGACGATACCAACCGAACAGCTGGGGATGTGCTTTCGATCGTATCACCCCTGGCTGGGGTAGATCAGGAGATCACCGCAGGCGCCACGACCACCACTGGAGAGGACGCAGAGGATCTGGAAACCTACCGAGCCCGCATTCTCACCCGCCTACGCAACCGGCCCCAGGGCGGGGCAACTCCCGACTATGTAACCTGGGCCCTCGAGGTCGCAGGCATCGTCAAGGCCTTCGCCTTCCGAACCGACGCCGGAGAGGTCACCGTTTATCCTCTTGTCGCACTTACGGGGACGAGAATTCCGAACGGAGCGAAGCTTCTCGAGGTTCAGGGATACCTCCAGGACACGGTACGCCGGCCACTATGCGCGAACGTCCTGGCCGCTGCCATGACCGAACGGATCCTCACCCCGACCGTCACCGCCGTCAGTCCGGATACGACCGCCATGAGGGAGGCCGTGGAGGACGCCTGGGAGGCCTACCTTCTGCGCGCCTTTCCCGTCCAGTACCTGGACGAAGCTAATCCGACCAACATTATATCCCTTGCGGCCCTCTACTCTGAGGCTATCGGGGCCGGTGTCAACTCGATCACCTTGACGATGTCGCTTGACGGGGGAGGCTCCATCGCGGCCTACCAGCTCGATGAAAGCGAGATCGTCAAACTGGGGACGACCGTATGGCCGGTTTGATGACCAAGACCCTTCGGAGGCTTATGCCGGAGGGCAAAGCCTGGAGGGGTACAGTTTTACTTCAGGATGGCTTGTCTGTCTCCCTGGATGACGCGCGCTCCTTCCTTACCGGAATCGTGGACGAAGCCCGACCGGAAACAGCCGAGGACTTCATAGACGAATGGCTCGAACTCCTGGGGATTTCCATGGCCGAGTCGTCCACCCTGGGCCAGAAGAGGAAAACCGCCGAGGCGGTTTTTGTCTCGGTCGGGGGCCAGTCGGTCGATTACCTGAATTCAAGGCTTCGCGACGCCTATCCGAACGCCTACATTGACGAGGCTGATTCATCGGATACCGGAACTGCTGGCGTCGGGGAGTGCGGGGACGCATCCTGCGAGTCGGAAGTGGCCTTCACTTTATTTTACTACGTCCGGGGCTTTGTCCCATTTTCACGGGACGTCAACTCGGTTAAAGCGCTACTCACGCGGATAGCTCCGCTTCACCTGGTCCCGGTCTACGAGGTCCGCGGGGTCTACGACGGAGACGTCGCCCGCTGCGGAGTCGGATCGATCGGACGGGCGATCACGGGACGGCGCGAGACGGCATGGTCGGAAACTGACGGAGAAGTCGGGCGCTCTGGCGTCGGCGTCACCGGAATTGCAATTACAGGGAGGATTCCTGCATGAAACGAACTACGGCACCGGGAAGCGCAGCCGGTCTCTATGTCGACGATAATCCCGCTCTGGGCGTCGTCGGAACTCTTCTCGTCGCGGAAGACCGCAACGGCACCCAGGAAGAGCTCTGCGGCCCCATCGAAGGCATGGGGCTCACCCTGTCCGGGGCAGACAGCACCCAGCTCTGGAAGGCCATCCGGAAGGCTATCAAGGAGCGAGGGCGCGAGGTCGGGGAAGTATTTTCCCTCATGGACCGGAAGCCCGCCGTCGCCTGGTCAGAGTCGACGCCGGACACCTATTTCCCGGCGATCTGCCTGTCGGCGATAGCCACCTACCTGGATGTAGCCACGGCAAACTATCCGGACCTGGTTGCCTACCTTCGGGCAGCGAAACTCACTTTCAAGGCCGGACTCACGGGGGAAATCGCCGATCCGGTCGTAACAAACTGGGCGATCGCTGCCAACGTAGGCACCCTCACCTTCCAAAACGACGCCGATCATATCGCCTTCCTCACCGCGCTCCTCGAGGACGAGCTTGTCCATGGATCCTACACGAATTGGCGTTCCATTACCCTGGCGGCGAACATCGGAAATATCACCGCAGGGACCTACGCGATCACGAACGTCAACGCGGCCAGCCGCACGGTCTCCTTTGCCTTCTCCGCAGTAAATGCATCGGGAGCCGTGACCTCTTCGGCTTCGTTCTACTCTCATCGCGTCGCGGGATCCACCACCACAGCCCGCCTATTCGAAGTCAAGGGACGCTCCCTGGTATCCGCGAATGATGGCGAGGGCGTGGCCGGACTAAGACATCGAGACCGGATGCAAGGGCACTGGCACAACTTCCGCTGGACTAGCAACGGGACCCCTGTGGGATCAGTTAATACTTTCGCCTCATCTGCAGGCAGCCGTGGCGTTGCCGCCGCGACTGCTACCGCTTATGACGCGATCAATATCGACTCGCCGATCACCGACGGCGCTAACGGAACGCCTCGGACAGGCCCGACGACAGATCCGCGCGCCTTGTCGGTCCATTTCTATATCCACGCAGGGAGGGCCATCGCATGAAGAAGATAGTCTTCACGAAGGGAAAAAAGGTCGAGGAATTCTCCCTGGATGATCCTGACTTCCCGGCGGAGGTCATGATCCGCGCCGTCGAGGCTACCGCGGCCTCGCATAACTTGGAGGCTCCGGACGATCTCTGGATATTCGAGATCGTGGGCGACCAGGAACAGGGGGAGCCGTGAACCGAACCGCAGCGGCCGGATCGTCCGGCGGAATGTACGTCGACAAGGCGGAAGGGGTATCGGGAACGAAGCTCACGGCAGCGGACCATAACCAGCACCAAGAAGAGCTCATTGCAGTCATAGCAGGCGGAGGGCTCACGCCTGATTCTGGAGTTCTCACGCAGGTCAGGGACGCGATCAGAAATATCGCTGTCCCGGTCGATTTCGTCTATACCCAGCTACCCGGAATGGTAAATCCTGCGACCCTATGGCCATGGGCAACCTGGGCGGAGATTTCGTCAAACGTCTGGCGCCGTACCGCATAGGAGGACACATTGACCTTGACCCTGATCTTGCTAGTCCTGATCGCGATTCTTGGCCTGGTGATCGCTGTCCTAATCGTTCAGGCCAGATACCAGGCGGAGCACGTCAAGCATCTATCACGCACCATCGTGGAGATACGGGCGGATCTCGCCCAGGCATCTACAATGGCGAAACGGCACAAGGAGGCCCTCGATGAAGCAATACGGAAAAAGGCTCCTCTTGACGCTGGCACTTCTGACCAGCGCTTCGATGCTTCTGTGGACGTCCTGCAAGACCTGGCCGCCCGCGCCAAGCCCTGAACAGACGCCCTCCGTATCCTGGCCGATCTTCCCGGATCCCACCGGCCAGGTCGAAAAGCTCCCCGATGGCCGCGTCGCAGTGACCTTCGATTTATGGCTGGCGCTCACCCGCTATGCGGTGGACGTCGAGGCCGTCAGGGAAGTGCTCGATGTCGATCGTTGACGACTTCAAGAGCTATCGGAGACGCCTTGAAAAAATGGCGGACGAAGCTCTCCCGAAGACCATCGCGGCCACGATCAACGTGGTCGCGGAAGCCGCGCATTCCAGAAGTCGACGAAACCTTCGGACAGATTTCAAGATACGAAACCAGTGGACCGAGCGGAGCCTTCGCTACTGGAAGGCGAACCCGAAAACACGAATCGAAAAGATCAACGCGGTCACCGGATCGGTTTCGCCATATCTTCCGGTACAGGAAAAAGGTGGAACGGTCAAGGCTAAAAAAAAAGCCATTCCGATCGCAACGAAGGCGGCACGCGGAGGAATGAAGGACAGGGTCGTCTTGAAGCGCTTCAGACTCGGATCGATGGGATCCCTAAAAAAAAGGAAAGGGGGAAAGTTTTTCGTTGCCAACTTCTCCAGAAAAAAAGGTATCTTCACCAGACAAAGGAAAAAGCTCATCATGGTCCAGGACCTATCCTTCAAGAGCTACAGGGTCCGAGCTACAAGATGGCATTCCAGGGCAGTAGCGGCTTTCGGATCATCGAAAATGTTCCAGACGGCCTTCGTGCGCGAGGCCAAGCGATACCTAAGCTCGTAAACCTTCTGGGCTTTTAGCCAGGGGGTCAAAATTGAGACTTTTTCGGTTTTAGATGTCCATTTACCTTTTTCAAAATCGGACGCGATAACGGCCTTTCTTGCTTGTCTTGATACCTGCCCCCGTCCTGAAAATGTAGCCAGTTGTGTAGCCAGAAAAGTACGATTCCAAATAAATACGGACTAATACCGGAAAGCGCCGGGTATCGCGGAATAGTGTGGAAGCTTTTAAGATATATGTCTTAAACAGTAAAAAGACAACGGGAACAAGCGCGAAATAGCGCCTTGGCCGTGGGTTCAATTCCCCCCACCTCCATTGGCAAGTCTTTATCCTGAAAGGATTTAGACTTGCCTTTTTTCATAAAATAGGGCCGGTAGCCAGTTGTGTAGCCAAAATCCGACCGGTCAACTATACTCGGGGCATGGGACGCTTCAAGGAGCCTTACAGCCTCTACCCGCGCAAGATGGCCTCGGGGAAGGTGATCTGGTACTATCGCACCTACGACGACGACGGACGGCGCACGAACGGGATTTCCACCGAGCAGATCTCGAAGACGAAGGCCCGCCAGTTCTGCGACCGGCTCTCCCGCGAGGGTCGCCTGGTCCCGACGGGGAAGCCTGCCCCCAAGGCGGAAGGCCGCGCTCCGCAGCTTGAAGCCTGGGCCCTGGCTCGGAAGTGGTGGAAGTGGACGGACGCCGGGCCGGAGTGCTCCTACTGCATCGGCGAGCTCGCGCGATCGGCTGACGGCTCCCCGGCGATCCAACGGGATCATGCCGACCGGTCTGCCCGGATCCTAAGGGACAACATCCTTCCCCTTCACGGATCATTCCGGATGGACGCGATCACGACAGAGATGTGCGAAGACCTTATGACGCTCTGGAAGGACTCGGGGGCGAGCCCCAAGACGATCAACAATCGGGCCAGCGTCTACCGCGTGATGATGGCCGAGGCCGAACGCCTCGGGGTGATCCTGCGGTCTCCCTGGTCGAAGGTGAAGACCTACCGGTCAGGCCCAGGAGGGAAGGGAATTCTGTCCATCGAGGAGTTCCGCACCCTCATGTCGCCAAAGGCCTTGGAAGTCGCGTGGAAGGGGCACCTGGTCTACTACGCGGCGAATCTGCTTTCCAGTGTAACCGGCTTGCGGCAGGGAGAAGTCCTGGCGCTCAAGGATGAGGACATCAAGCCGGACCACGTGAGGGTCGCTGGATCGTGGGGGATCAAGTACGGAGAGGGACCGCAGAAGACGAAGCGCGGGGTCGATGAGATCCCGATACCGAAGTTCGTCTACAACCAGATCAAGCCGCTTCTTGCCTGGGGAGGGTACGTTTTTTCATTCACGAACGGGGTGAGGCCTTGCACCGGGAATCGGGTGAATGATGCCCTGATTTTTGCCCTGGATGCAATCGGGATCGATGATACGACACGAAGGGCGCGGAAGCTAACTTTCCATTCCTGGCGCGCATTCGCGAACACCTACTTCCGAAACGCCGGGGTCCCTGATGCGAAGGTGCGTCAGATCACCCGGCACGTTTCGGAAGCGATGACGGAGCACTATTCCGCCTTCAGGCTCGACGATTTCAGGGAAGTCGCCGAGGCCCAAGGAGCGCTCGTGAAGGAACTCACGAAGCGCGCATGAAGGCATCAAGGTCTTCGCTTTTTATTCGTATCTGAGTACCAAGCCGAAAGGCCTTCAAAGTTCCGTCTTGAACGTATTTCCTCACTGTTTGGACGTTACAGCGAAGTACCTCCGCAACTTCTTCGGTCAAGTAGACCTTCTTTTCAGTTCCCATTCCGTCCTCCTCTATTCCTTGTCTTTCAATGCTTCGCTGTAGGATCTAACCAGATGCGACTTCGCTCCCGGAAGCTGGTCCCATGATTTGATCGGGAAAATGTTCTTCACGAATTCGCCGAACGATCCCACCTTATAGCCTCCTCCGACGTGCCGGTATCCAGTCCAGGCCGGGGGAATATGGGGAACGATGTCTCCGACATTCTCGAAACGCATCAGACCGTAGAAGCGCTCGCGGACCTCGAAGGGTGGCATCCACAGGACGCGAGGAGCGCCGAAAACGTAGCTCTCAAGGGAGATGCCAGGAAGGTTGAAGGCGATGTCCTCATGACAGAGCTGGGCAAGGGCTCCTCCGCGCGAATACCCCAGGATGGTGACGTTCTTTTTCGACTTGATCCGCTCGATGATCTGGTCGCGGACCGACTTGTACGCGAGGACGAAGCCTTTGTGGGCCAGCCATCGAACGGGCATTTCGCGATACGGCTCGACGAAGAAGTCGAAGTTCGATCGCCAGTCGAAGGGAGACACGCTCCCCTGGAAGGAGATCTCCGCAGTTTCCCCGAGATCGACGATGCTGAATTGAACATCGAGCCCCGCCGTCTCCCAGGGTCCGTTGATTGCTCTCAAAAAGCGCTGATAAATTGTTTCGCTCATGTCGTTATCCTCCAGATCGAGCTTGAAATTCAGTTCATCATCATGGTCGCGCCAGGACTGACCTATCCCGCAGACGGGCCCTATGCCGCGGGGTATGCTCTCCGCTGACCTGAGGGTCCGCCCGCACACCCTACAGGTGGGTTTCTCAGAAGATGTCGCCAGCATCTTTTGTCGTCGGCTTGGGCTTATCGGCCACGAGAATAAGTTCGGGCTGAGGATCGGCCGTCTCCGCCGGAGTGAGGGCTTCGGCTGCTGAATCCAGATACGAGGCCGTGCGGTCAGTCACGTCGCGCATGGGGGGCTCCTGGGACTGCTGGGGATGCTCGTACTCGTCCAGGGACATAAGCATAGCCAGGCCCTCGGCTTCTTTCGCTGGTTTCTTGAGGAGTTGCTTCGCGGCGGTCTTGTCATGCATGGCCTGAAGGCTTTTCTTGTAGGCGGGCCCGTTGAGATTCCCGTACTTCGCCACGACGTCAAGCACTTCGTCATGGGTTATGGTGGGGATCTCGACATGGCCGTCGAGGTATTCGAGGCGCATGTAGTATCCGGCCAGCTTCCCGCGATCTCCGAACGGCTGGGGGTTGTGCCGTACCGACCCCGCCGCCTTGTCGAGGGCGAAGTCGTCTTTTTCGTAGACGCGAACAAGCTCGGGAACATTGCGGAGAACGGCACCGGGACCGTGGGCAGAAGCGAAGGCCAAGCCGTCAGCCGTCGGGACGAGCGTTGCCTTCCCGGCGCCCATCGGGACGATGTAGGCGTGGGCGTACTGGCCTCCGATCTGCAGACCCATGGTCGCGGCCTTCCCGAGGCACTTGTAGACCGAGAGGATTCCCGTTTTCGTCGAGATCACGGGAGCGAGTTCTTCCCTTCCCGATATCTCGACGAGGGCCCGCTGTGACCAGGTGTCGAATGCCCTGCTTACGTTCGGCGCGGCGATCCGCTGGAGTTCTGATCCCATCGTCGCGAACATCGTTTCCACGCCCTTGCGCCCCGTATCCACGAGGGCGAAGAACTCCTTTTCCGTCTGGTTGGCCATTTTCTCCTACCTTTCCACCGCGATTACGCGCGAGGTTTTCTTCATCGCTACCCTGATGGCTTTCATATTTTTCACCTTCCAGGCGATCTCCCATCGGAGAGGTATATTCGGAATGAAAATCCCGATCATCCTCCGCCAAAGCGGGCAGCGCTTGCGGGCAAGAACGGTCGCAAGCTCGCTCTCCGCGAATCCTCGGAGATCCTTCCTGGCCTTCTTGATCTG
>Ga0209318_1000425_pt1 | contig 42066 bp, 67 predicted proteins | sample RifGroE1_FD_183999 | JGI IMG/M metagenome (GOLD analysis project Ga0209318, IMG submission 183999) | Groundwater microbial communities from Rifle, Colorado, USA - Groundwater E1 (SPAdes) (version 2) | ecosystem: Environmental > Aquatic > Deep subsurface > Groundwater | place: Rifle, Colorado... | reverse complement strand
TGTGTCCGTTCGTCGCACCCGTCTGTCCTTCCCACGTCCACGGATTCATCATCGCGGGGCGCAGATCGTCCTCGCTAATAAACATTTTTAGCATTTCTGGTCTATTCATCTCTCCGCCCTTTCAGTTATGATAACCATTACGCGCTCCGTTCTGACTGGTTCATAGAATCATATTCCCTGATTGCTTTCATAATCTCAAATGCGACTTGAGGAACTATCGCGTTGCCGAGGGCTTTAAGTCTGTCCACCCGATTGGGTACCCTTGCATCCACTCGACAAAGGCGGGTTGCAACTTCAAGCCAGGGTTCTCGCCAACCGTTCCCGTTAAGTCTTTCTGATTCTGTGATTCGTAGTATTTCCCCGCCGTGTCCTCGTTGTCGTGAGGTCGCGGTGTGGTTGGGGTTGGGGTTGGTAGAAGTGCGATCGCTGTCTGCAAGTCCTTCCCGCCCTGACCATGTTCGCCGGCTCCTGTTGAGTTCCACTTCTTGGGGGTCGGTAACAGGTAACTCATTGCTCGCGGGGTTGTCCGGGGCGTGTTTAGTTGTGCGTCGCAATACTTTGGCCGCTTCGAGCTTGAGTACGATGCTTGAATCAGATCCTGCATTGTCGCCATTGATCCCGTTGGAGTTCCTAATACCACTATTTGATTGCGGAGCCGTTGCGCCGAAGATGCTGGACGCTTTCCCTTGCTTTGCGCCTCTCTCCACTTCTCCATTGTTTTCGGTCCGTCGCTCTTGTGATCCTCCGTCCCCGGTGTGAGCAATAATCCAGACTCTATCCCTTCTGTGTGGGGCATTGACGGCGCAAGCTGGAATAAGAAACGGTTCCGTTTGATAGCCCTCAGCTTCCAAGTCAGATAACACTTGGTCGAGTTCCATTCGGATGATTCCAGCAACATTTTCGCCAATAACCCAGCGCGGCCGAGTCTCGCGGATTGCTCTAAGCATTTCCGGCCAGAGGTGACGGTCATCTTCTTTGCCTCGTCGCTTGCCGGCGACAGAGAAGGGCTGACAGGGGAAGCCACCCGTGACGAGGCCAACCCGTCCTTCAAATTCTCCCCAATCAATCTTCGTGATGTCACCTAAACACCTGCTCTCTGGAAAATGCTTGTGATAGACCTGACAGGGGAACTTTTCAATCTCTGAATGACCTAAGTTCACGTATTCATCGCCCCAACACCAAGACGCTGCGAGAGCAAAACCACCGATACCGCTAAAGAGATCAACATGGTTCAAAATGTTCCTCTGACTGGTTTGTTCCCGCCCGTGAGGGGGCTACTTGAAAAACGACTTAACAAACTCGGTTGCGTTACGATAGCCACCCCTGCGATTCTAGTGATGATCACAACAGTACTGTTTGTAAGCGTATCGCTTCGCCTTTGTGGGTGGTCGCCCGTATCGACGCTCACGATAGGGTCCGCCACGCCCACAAATTACACACTCGGTTGTTGTTGTGAAATACCAGTGCCGTCGCATCTGGCGTTTCTTGGCTTGTCTCATTGGCACACCTCGCTTGCTTTGTGGTCCTTACCGCACGGTACGCGTTTCATTATCTTTTCAACTTCGTTCAATAGGTGCGGGGCGGCAAAGGGTAGGCTCATTCTCCAATACGGATCGTCCTTGATGTATCCTTTTTCCTCTGCGATTGCCTTGATTTCTAGTTTCACTTCTTCGGGGGCTTGACGAATGAACGCCTGAACGCGACGGCAACGGGTTTTCAGTTTCGCAATCACGGGTTCCATTGCCAAAGCGTAGCGACGCGCATAGAGCGTTGAAAACTCAACGAGTCCAGCCTTTTCCAGTTCAGCCACGGGGATATTGATTTTCTCAAGCTGTCGGCGGCGTTGTTCTATCCTGTCAGTAACCATCCTTTCAACCTCGGCGGCGGTGTAGAGTTGTTCCGTGTTAATCCAATACTCAAAGGCAAGGCTCTTGTATGTCGTGTTCCGTTCAACCGCTTTCGCCCGCTCTCGAATCTTAGCGATTGGCTCTTTGAGTTGGAACAATCGGTCACAAAGGACGGCCCGCTCTTCATCTGAAATTCGGATCTGCTTCGCAAATTCTACCTCACCAACCAATTCCAAGATTTCGTCCCGGTTACTCGCCTCTTGCTTTGCGTGCGTCAGCGAGTTTTTGAGCCATTTCTGCACTCCTGCGGAGGTTGTCTGCGGTAAGTGGGGGTCTAGTGCCAGCTTGTCGATTGCTTTGCCGATTTGTTCCACTGTATTTCCCTTCCAAGAGTTTCAAATAATTATTGCTTGAGCAAAAGAGCCAATCAAAATCAACCTTCCATTCCCGGTCATTCTCACCGCGCACAAACGCAGATTCCTCTATCCGCTTGAAACACGCCTCAAGGTCAAACTCCTTCTCCGCGAAACGAGCGGCGACGGCTTTCACCCGCTTGTCGGAGAGCCTAAGGATTGTCTTTAGTCCGAGTCTTTTCGCCTCGCTGTTCCAGTGTTCTAAAACCGATAAACCACTAGAGGGGAGTATATCTTTCTTCTCTTCTCTTCTAATCTTCTTCTTATCTTCTTCTCCTTCTTCTTCTTGCTTTAAAGACACTTTAAAGTCACTTTGAAGTTTGCCCCCGTATTTCGTGAAATTGTCAGCAATTTCGGCAAACTTGGCGCAAGTGATAGTTACGAAATCCTCCGAGTTCTCGACGAATGTGAGGTGAGCGTCCTGCGAACAGTAGGTGAGTATCCTGCGTAGGTGGTCCCTACGCTTGTTGAGTCTCTCGCAATAGTTCTTCCAAGAGATGGTCAGCACACCCGCCTTGCCGTGCGCTCCCAGTAATTCGAGCGTCTTGAACCAAAAAGCGTAACCCGCGTCCCCGAACCGCCTTTCCAAATCCCTCACAAACAAATCATCGCTTGAGTCTGTCATGTGCTTAAACCATTTCATCTTGTGCGCCATTCGGACGTAAATAGAAAAAGGACGCCCAAAACCCGTTGGCCATCAGCACAGGAATCACTTCCATAGCTGCAACGAGTAATGAACGTCCCTAGAATGAAAAATCCTGTACTGATGGCACTTACAATATACGAAATTTGTGTCCGTATTGCAAGTCCCCTAGTCATGTGGCGTTCTCTGAACCTGTCCACTCGTTACGAATGTTGCATACTCCCAGGGCATCATTTGACACTGCACCCTGTGCTTGTTCGTGTTCGTGTCATACTTCTTCGACTTGGTGCGCTCCTTGAACTCACGATGTGGTTCGGGCGGTGCTTCGTCAAATTCTAGCTCGGTCTGGTTCATTGTCCCTCCACTAGTTTATACAGGAAACACCCTTTACGGATGCGCTCACAAGTGATTCTGTAACCAGCGCGCCTTAGTTCGGAAATACGCGCCCTGTATTCTGCTCCCAATGGTGGCGTAGTTATCCATTCCGCCGTTGTCACCCCGCCCGGATTGTTGCGGAACATTGATAAGACTTGTTCACACTGGGTCATTGTTCGTTCCCTTCGTCGCATTTCACACATTTAGCTAGGAAGTCGTGCCAGATACGAAGCATTGCTACAAGGACGGTATCGAACAGGTCTATCCGCTCGGCCTTGTCCCTATGACACGGACGGCATACCGGGACCGCCATTAGGTCACTTGTCTTGCAGTTATGGTACCCGAGAGCGGCGTGGTGAGCATCTACCGGGGTTGCGTCGCAGAAAATACAAGGCAGTTCGCGGATGAACGCTAGATATGCCTTTGAATGAACTATCGGGAACGCCCTTATCGTGGTTCGCAAGGCTTTCAAGGTCTGCTCACGTTCGGTCATAGTGTCCTCAGATAAATTTCCCACAGGATGGCCGCCGCAAACAATACGCCGAGAATTACCCCTATCAGGGTGAGAGCGTACGACTTGTCAGTATGGTTGGGGTGAATTTTCATGGTCTCGATAAGGTTCCCACGCCTCCCCACTAAGAGGGTCAGACCGCTTTGGTCTTTAGTCGCGCCTACAACAGGGCGTTGGAGTGTTATTGTCCTTCGATTGACTGCCAATACTTTTCCGGGCTGACGTTTGTTATGCCTAGTTCGTGGCACAAGTCCTGAACCCTCATTGTCAACTCGGCAAACTGGACCGAGTTCAGGGCTGTCGTTGTCCCGCCAACCACCATTATCACACCTGTCGTCGGGTCTGTTATTTCCTTCGGATTGAATTTGAACTTGATGAGTTCGTGGACTTCATCGGTTGTCATCCCCGTGTACTCAGACAACGCCCGAACGAGTGCGCCAAAGTAGTAGCGATTTGCCCTGAGACTCCTTTGGCGGGGAACTGTCTCGACGATGACCATAACCTCGTCACCGTCTTTGCGGGCTATGTCAAGAACGATCTTACCATCTCTTACCTTGACGACTCGTTCGGTGATTAGCATTGACGCTCCCTAGAAAGGTAAGTCCGGTCCGGGTGTCTGACCTTTGGGCGCACGGAGGCGCAAGCCGCCCGTTAGCTTGCCCTGAAACTGGATGGCCGGGTCGAAGTAAACCACGATCTTCTTTCCCATCCACGTCGAGTAATCATCCCCGTAAATCGCTACGAGGACATTGATGTTCGTAATGTTCGCCACGAATCCCTTTGGCGACTCGTCGAACTTGATAACCACCTTCTCGGCGGGATCGTCTTCTGTCCCGACGTTCTCCCGGCTGATACCGGAAATGGTGAACAGTCCGGCTTGGTTTGCTCCCAAGTCTTCCTTCTTGATGTAACGCGATGGGATGAGTTCGTGTATGCTAGGCATTACTTGTTCCCTTTCTTGTTGGTGGATGTCAAATACTTCGGGGTCTGTTCTTGCGAGTGCCATCACTTTATGTCCAGCCTGGTTCCCTGATTGATCTTTGCACCGTCAACGCCAACACCCTCTTTCCAGTCTGCCTTGATTGCGGCCTTGTCAATGGTCACGACGGTCTTGGACTTCTTATACTTCTCGGGTACGGCCTTCTCATCCACGATTTCCACGCTCGGCGGATTGTTCTTGATCTTGAGCTTGAGCGTGATACCGTCAATTTCCGTTGTCTCGGTTGCCTCCATGGCCTTCTTCAAGTAAGCCCTGAACCATTCGGCCTGTTTGTTGCGGCGGTCCAGGATTCCTTTGAGCCTTGCAATCTCGGCCACAACTTGCTCTGATTCGCTCTCCGTGTTCAGGACGTGCTTTCCCACAGCCACACACTTGTCCTTGAATGACAGATTGAGCGATACCAGTTGTTTCTCGATGACCTCAAGCTGCTCGTCCGTCTCGGCCTCATTATATAACTCGATTGCCTGAGACAGTTCTTGAGTCAGTTCGTAGAGTTTCATAGCATCACCGTTTCCACTTCCTGCTCGGACGCCTTCTCGGTCACTTCGGCAATGAGCCTCTTGCGACAATCCTCTTGGCTGTCGCGGCTCAAGGTGTTTGGCATCAGATAGCCCTCCTCGCTCTTAGCCATCCAATACCGCCCCTTGCCGTCTGTTCTTGTGATAATCTTGTATGTCGCCATTTGTTCCTCCTGTTATATTCTTACCACGTTGCGTCCTGAATACCTCGCCAATGTCAACCCACCATAAGCCTTCTTCACTTTGGCTATCAGGTTCTTTTTGGCTATCCTTGAATTGACTATTTCCTCAGCCCTCACTTGCAGCTCAAAGAAGTCCGCGTGTGATACGTCGGGCAAAGACTTTCTCACCCTCTCAAGCAACTCTCTTGTCTCAGGGGCTATCCTCTGCGCTGACTCCAATGTGGCTAGGTCGCGATTGATGAACTCTAGACGGAAATTCATTGGCTGGCCTTTTGCGCTTCATGAATCCACCTTGTGACTTTGGCGGTTGAATGTCCGATGAACAGACTATCACAGACAGGACACTTGGTTGGGATGCCCACCATCTCAATCTCGTCATGCTGCGGGTCAGCTAGACAGTAGAACCTGTGCCTGTCCTTAGCCCAACATTCCCTGCATAGCCCATCCTCAATATCGTCTATGTGGTTCAGTGTATTGCAAACGTCACACTTGTAGTAATCGTCCATATCCGGCTTGGGGTCTTTGTCTATGCCAACCATCATACTGTTACCGTGGGGGGAATTGTCGATGGTGTGCATTGTCAGTTCAGAGAGAAGTATAGGTGTATTGCCTCAGTCCACAGACACGGAGAAGGCTTGTACTGCTTGGTCATTTCCAGATTGTGTAGTCTGGCTTGTTGACGGGCTAACTCTTGAGAGAAGGTCATTGTTGTGCCTTCCAATCCTTTCTTACCCTGAGCAATGCCTCACGTACCGTCTCTGTACCGTGCATCGTGAAGCTGGTTCCCGTTTTGTGGTCCTGGAATAATGGTACCGCCGACTTGTTCGGGCGTTCCTGCATACCCAAATACTCACACCCACAGGCGGCCGCATCTACGCGGTATTCGTGTTCGGTGAGGGCGGTCATTGGAAATTCTCTGCCTCAATGCGAGTCAGAAAAGCGTGTATCCCGCCAGAGCATTCGTTCCAACGGTTATCGTCCCATTTATCACAAATCACACGCTGGCCGACGCGGTATTCTGTTTTTTTGTCGTGCTGGGATATGCCCACGTGACCGCCGAACAATTCAAGCACGTCAACAAATTCAAAGCGGCATTTCCGCCCAGTGGCGTTTGACCGTTTTGCATCCTCGGGTACTCTCATCTTGACAATGATACCCCTGTTACACCTTTTCCAAACAATCAGAGAGCCTTCAGGGACGATGAGAGTTTGAGCAAATGCTTGCTCGGCGTTTTTTGCGCGCTGAAGGTCTGCGCCCTGAAGGTATGCGCCCTGAAGGTATGCGCCCTGAAGGTCTGCGCCCTGAAGGTATGCGCTCCGAAGGTATGCGCCCTGAAGGTATGCGCCCTGAAGGTCTGCGCCCTGAAGGTATGCGCCCTGAAGGTATGCGCCCTGAAGGTCTGCGCCCTGAAGGTATGCGCTCCGAAGGTATGCGCCCTGAAGGTCTGCGCCCTGAAGGTCTGCGCCCTGAAGGTATGCGCTCCGAAGGTATGCGCCCTGAAGGTATGCGCCCTGAAGGTATGCGCCCTGAAGGTCTGCGCCCTGAAGGTATGCGCCCTGAAGGTCTGCGCCCTGAAGGTATGCGCTCCGAAGGTATGCGCCCTGAAGGTATGCGCCCTGAAGGTCTGCGCCCTGAAGGTCTGCGCCCTGAAGGTCTGCGCCCTGAAGGTCTGCGCCCTGAAGGTATGCGCCCTGAAGGTATGCGCCCTGAAGGTCTGCGCTCCGAAGGTATGCGCCCTGAAGGTCTGCGCGCGCCCTAACCGCCGCCTCAACGCACAATTTCAATGATTCGGTTTCGAGAGAGAAAAGAACCGAGCCATTCCATCTTGACTTGATCTCGAATTTCATTTCATCCTCCTATTGATTTCCTCGGCAAAAGGGGGCAACGACCGTGAGCTACCCCCTCTCGAAATCGGGCGACTTCGAGGCCGAGTATGATTCACTGCGTCGCCCTTCGTCCACATTCCTTTAACCACTTCTCTCGCGCTTCCCGGCCTTTTGGATCTGCCTCGGCCATAAGTTTCGCCCATCGTTCATCACCGATGCAACACTTTCCCGCGAGACAGTCCGCGATATGCTGAGGGCTTGCCCCGGTACATCCAGCCGCCCATTTGCGTCCGTCAACAACACTCCGGCCCTCGTCATCAAAATGAGCCGCTTGATAGCGAAGGATGACAAGCATAAGAACCTTTGCCTCACTCAGCAGCTCGGTCTTAAACTCGTTGGTGTCGGTTATCTTCATTGGGGTTGGCTTTCGTCGAAGATTTTCGGGGCTTGCTTTGTGACTACGGTCATACTATCTTGAGTCAGAAAATCAAACGAGAAAAAGAACAGCCAAAAGGAAATTGAGAGTGCCATAAGGATAGAAAAAGAAAAAGCCCGACCAACCTTGCGATTGATCGGGCCTGAAAACTTCCCGTTGGAACTTGCTTTAGTTTTTTAGGTCTGCGCCTTTACTTCCTGCATATTATCGGTCAAATCCGGCGTAACACCTTACAAACTAAAGCACACGGGTAAACTCTGTTGAATCACGGTCAATCACTAACCCAGCGTAGGAAATCCCACAATAAGAGTCAAGCGTTTTGACGGCTTGCAAGAAATTTTCTTTGTAAGCAAGTGCCGTGCCATATCCTATGCATTCCCAAGTTCGGCACGCGTGAGCAAGCGCACAGCATTTCACCATTGAAACAACGAAAATCCCGGAGCGATCTCCCCGGAAAGGTCGTGATGGCTTACCACACAATGCAACGGTTCATTCGTGATTATGGTTATGATGCTTGGCTGACTTTGCTTGAGTGTGCGGACAACGGTGAGAAGCACGGCGTCATAGCTAGAAAGATTCCAAAGAGTCCACGCACGGGAAAGAAGCTGTCCCGTAGGCGTATCTCTCAACTCATTGAGAAGTTAATCCATTTCAGGGCAACCCCCGTTGAACCAGCTAAGCTATGCCTAGATAGAATGATTCAGTCAGATCAAGCCGGGGTCGATTGGGCGAAAGAACAGATACTTAAACTTGCGGAGAAAGCCGATGAAGCAGATAGAGAAGCCCTCAGATACCTTCCGGGCAGACGAACCAGCCGACAGAGTGCTGAAAAGGCTTGAGCCTCAAATCGGGCTTGAATTGATAGCCCGGTTGTATCTCGCGTTCAGAAATGAACGTCTTAATAATAGAGTGCTTGCCTTGCAGTATCAAGTGAGCCGGTTCGATGTTGTTGTTCTGCGGTCCTATCCGTGGAGAGTCTTGTCTTACTTGGTCGCCTCAATGAAAGAGAGACATTGCGCCGTGATACTCCCACTCCAGAAACGAGCGTAGTCACTCTATAATCATCTCAGGCGGCGAGTCTGTCAGGATTACAATGAGATAGATGAGTTTGGTAATGTCGAACATTGGGACTCCTTAGATTACCTTGAATATGAGCAGTCCCGCCACAATCAGGACAATGGCCAGAATTGGGATCCAAAATTGCGTCAGGAACACCCCTACGTTGAACAAACTAGAGATGGATGGTATCAGATTACCCCCCTCTAAACTGACTTTCTTCAGCCTGTTGCGGAACCAGAGCCACAAGTCCTCGATGAGCTTGGTACTTGAGTTCATCGTCTCACCGTTGAGTCTGGAGTCAACCCCCTTAATCGGATCGGGTTCGGGATGCACCGTGATTGCCTCAACGGTCGGTGGTTGTTCCTTGTCTAGTTTGGCGTCAAGGTCGGTAATGTCAAAGCCGAGTGTCTTGGCGTCCGGTTCGTCTCTAGGCTGGCTCATATACTGTTTTCCCTTCCTTCTTGTCGGCGTACATCGCTTGCCGTCTCGGATTTGGACGATACGATATGTGAACCCAACGGTTAAATTCCTGAATGAGTTGATCGTAGGGAATGTTGCTCGCGCGTACGAGGTCGAACAGGTCTTGTACCGTGAGACGCGTACAATGGAAGTCCGCCGCCTCTCCCTTGCAATGCTGACTAGACTCGCTCCCGCCTATCATCTTATTGACTTCGGGGCTACGGTAGCCGCTTGTGATGATTAACGAGACTTCCACCAGCTCGCGGATTGGCTCAAGGACTTTCAGGCAGAGCATCACCAGCTTGCCCCTTGTCTCGTCCGACGGGGTGTTGTCTATCCCCTTCCTCACCGCTTCCTCTGACATGGTGAACTCGCTTAGGTCGAAGTGTTCGCTTAGTCTCATCTTCTGTTTCCTCCCCCAATGACTTCCCCATCTTCTGTTTCAGCCATAACCCCGTCTTGAATGTAGGGTACCCGCAAGATTCAGCCTTGAAATGAAAGTCTAGTATAGCCTTGCGCTCTGGCTCGGAATAGCCGAAAAAGGTTACCCTCAATGATCGTAGGTTAGCCATACTCCCTTTGGCACTTTATCGCTAATGTGCCGATGATATTATTTATTGCCGCCGAGATTGGTTCCCCTTACCTTGAGCGATTTCCCAATCCACAGGTTCTTGAACTCGGCAATCATTCTATCTCGGTATGCCTCACCTTGCGCTTTGTCGAGATAGCAGATCGTCATGTGCGGCTTGTATGACGAGAAGGTGTTGACGTGCGGTAGGAACTCAAGCCGATGATGTCCCGCAAGAAGGTCGTTGTTGACTTTGATGTGCGCCACGATGCACCAATATGGTTCGTCGGGATAGGGGCTATCGAAGTACCCGATGTCCGCGATTTCTACTTCGTTGAGTTCCCACCCTTCCAGCACCTTCCCTATGTGCGAGGCGTAGTTCTTCCCCTCTTCCAAAAGACCGTAGAGCAGCGTGATGTGTGCGACCTTCCCGACAACCCATCCGTCGATCCAAAACCGTTCTTTGTTCTTGGCGTAATACAGCGCGACACCCGCACCGTCCGCCTCGATGGTGTACATGTTCGGCAATGGCTCAAGGTCAAGCATCACGCAACCGAGCTTATTCAGATTAATGCCGAGCCATTCGTACACTTGCTTGAATTGATGCGAGCTTAACTGTGCCATTTCGTCCTCCTTGGTAACATTGCCTGTGTTATTGTGCAGAAGTCGGGTTACTGTCCTTTTCATAAGGATACATCCTTGTTTTTGTGTCCCCCGAATAAGGTCACACCCTTGTTTAATGAGCCTATTAATGGCTCGGTGAACCTATTTCTTCGACGGCTTTGGGTTGGGTGCAGAAGATTTGATTTTCCGCTTGCGTGCCATCTTTTCACGCCAAATGCGTTCTTTCTCGGCCAGAAGCGCATCCCTGCCAAGCATACCAGCTAACGCCAATCCTGTTCGCGTATTCATCTTACCCCATTGTTTTAGGTCCGTCGTTTCTTGGGTGGTTTCTTGGATAGTCCCGGCGGTATTACTGGGTGAAAGTCCCGCTCGATTAAGGCCACCAAGAGCTTGATGTAAGCCTTCTCACAGTCTTTTTTGCAGAACTTCACGCCCGGAATGTCCGGGTCAATCGTCCACGCTCCGATCGCGAACTTGGAACACTCGGAGCACTTGGCTCGTTTCTTCTGCGAGTTCTTCTTACCTACAGTCATTTTGATCCACTCCCTACAACTGGCTGAATACGTCTGAATCACGTACCGTTATGCGTGAATTTGGACACTTTGTCCAGATTCTTGTCCGGATAATGTCCGAATTTGCTTCTCTCAATCTCACAATCGGACGTTTGAAGTCTCAATCTGTGATTTCAAGTTGTCCGGGATCTCCGGACTACCGGCTTGTGCCGTCATTTCAGCTATTAACTGACGCCGAGGCCGACACTGGCCGTTGCATTTTTTGCAACTGTCCGGGATTTCCGGTAGAGTCAAAAAAGATTGCGGCGTCAAAGAGCGTACCATCGGCGGCAATGAGCGCTCATGAACACTCATGCAGTTATCCCGCCGCAGGTCGCCCATCTGACGGTTGACTGGCCGCGAGACGCCGCAACCATTCCTTCCGTTGGGTGTCGTACTGGGGTTGCATCCAATAATGATACGCGCTGTCCATCGTTGGCATATCACCCGTGCAATGTTCGCTAAATTCATTGTCGGGGCATGGCATCCTATTATGAGTATTTTCACTAAGCGCGCTGAGCAAAAATCTCTCCTATGTAAATTTGCACTCACAGGTTAAATCTGCATCATATACTAAAGTAGCCATACGTTGCTTTTTCGCTCCGGTCACACACTTCCGTGCAGGTCTATCTCGGTGAAATCGTCCCCGTTCTCCGAGTGTCTCTTCGGGGTTATCTCAATCTTGACTACACCCAGGTCCGTTGGGTTGAGGTTCCTATCCACCACGTACGATCGCTTGCCGGGAACATAGCCCTTGAGGAACGAGCCGGTACGGGCTAGTAAGCACTTTCTATGAGACAGTCTAATAGTCTTATAACCGCCGCCGTTCAGTTTCAGGCGTGTAATGGTCGCTATGGACTTTTTATGATCGTGCCCCATCAAATACACGTCTGACTCGGCTTGTTCGCACATCTGCTGGACCGTGTTCAGGCTTCCCCCTACGAGTCTCGCCGCCCCCTTGCCGTGATACGCCCAAATGTCAATAGAACGACCATCGTTCCGCTTGGTATCGGGAGAAAGGACTAGGCGAATGAATGCGGTGCAACCAAGATATTTACAGCCCAACAATCGGCACAAATACTGGGTTGAGGTTGTCCCGTCCTCGAACTTGACAAAGTGATTCCCTTCAATCAGTCCGACGAGATGCCCGCGCATAAACCCTAGCTCTTTCGCAAGCCTCTCCGTCTGACTGCGGTAGAACTGTTCCAGGGTTTCTCCCGTTGAATCGTGGAGGTTGTCGTTGTTGAGGATCTTGCGCTCAGAACCACTTATGAGGTCGTCATAGTCGCCCATTCCGAGGAAGTAACAACGGGGCTTGTGTTTCGCCCATTCAAGGAACTCCTTCCACTTCTCAACGTGGCACAGGGGACTCGAACGGTGAATGTCGCCGAAGGGAATAAGATAAAGGGGTTCACCTTGCTTCTTGTATCTAATGGGATAACGGTGTATCTCAAAGATACCTCCGGTGTTCATACGCCTCCGGTTATTGTGATAGACTGTGAAGGAAAAATCTGCGCTTGACGAAAACGAACACACCCCAGAGCGCGAGCAAGAGAACGTACGTCCACGGTAGGTACTCACCGAACAAATGAAATCCACCTAGCGACATGGAAATCCAGCTTGACGTTGCGAGCGCGTTCCCTGAGAAGATCCAGTACGCGATATCTTCAAGGATTACCCACAATGGAATGTCCTGGAATCTGTCTAAACCGTACGCGAGTATCAGCATCAAGCCCGCCATTGGCAGATGCCAGTTGGCAACTAGGAGGCCAAACAGCGTTGGCGGGCCAAAGGTAACGTGTCCCCCTCCTTCTAGCAGTCCAAAGAGGACCGCAGAGAGAAGGAACAGACAGACGTTGCGAATGATGCGGGTCACTTCGGTTCAGTCTTGGCAACCTCGCCGTCAGAATTGGTAAACAGGTTCTTGGCAAGGTACGCGAGTCCAGCCGCTAGTCCTGTGGCTCCGGCTGCGCCGAGCTGTGCCAGTGTCGGAAGTGTTCCAGCGTCCAACAACGGAATGAGTGCCGTGCCAATGGCCGCGAGTGCCGCGACGATGAACCCCTTGAGTAGGTCTTGAAGATTGAGCTTGAGAAAGCTAGACATGATGCCCTCCTTGTTATTTGTCCTTTTTCTTGCTTAACTCCTTGCGGATTTCCTTCTGTTCGTCCCTTATCTCTCTGAGCAATTCCCTGATTGCGTCAAACTTCTCGTCGGACTTGGCTATGGCAACGGTGTGTACCTTTTGCTCGGCCATAAGTTCCTTTGCCTGAGTCTTGAGGCTGTCCACATCGGCATACATAAAGAACAAGGCGGGAATAGCCAACAAGCTAGCCGTAATGACCGCGGTGAGTACCTGCCTGACCCACCCGTTGAATACGCTCTGTTTTTTACCGCTCTCGTCTGCCATGTCCGCTCTCTCCTACTGTATGGCTACTGCAAAATTAACTTGACTCTGATTGAGACAGTCGTTAGTTTCCACTACTACGATTGGAGGCCGCTATGAAACCACTTCTCATTGCGTTCCTTGTCCTGTTCTCTGCGTGTGACAAGCCTACTGAACCCGATCCGCCAAGCCTGAGCGGGACGTGGAACTCGTCTATCACCGCTACGGGCTATTCCTCTCAACCGCCCCTCATTGTTATCCAGCAAGAACAGAACATCCAATTTAGACTCACCTTCTCGACCGGGACGTGGGAACTATACGGCACGGTTGATCCCACCACATTCAAACTCAAACTCACCGGAACCTCAGCCGAGTCTCGGTTGGCCTTTGAGGGGACAACCACATTCCTTTACAACCGTATCGACGGGACGCTATCCGTCAGGCCAAAGGACTATTTCGCGTTCACCCACTACGCGATGACCGCGACGAAGAACTAAGGTCTGCGCTGTAAACTCAAAAGCAGTTGTTGTAACGCCGCGATATCCGCCGGTGTCAGCGTTGGAACCTGTGTCGGCACTCCTGGCGGTAATCCGCCCGATTGAACGCTCATTGGCCCTTGTGGTTGAGTGCTACCAATTCTACCCATCTCAAACGGACCACCTGCTTGTTGGGGAAGCATCAATCTAGGCGGAGGTGGCGTAGGTGAATAATTCTGTGATGGGGCAAGGGCCGTCGCTACTCGTTGTTGCGCCTGAAGTCGGGGATCGGGTGTCTGTGGCAACGGTGGCTCAATACCGGTCTTGCCCAGTTTATTCATTGCCCGTGCAACCGATGGATTGGTCTTGTTACGGTAGTTGGCATACTTCTTACCAAATCCAACAATTCCTGCGGGTATAGTTGTTGCGGGTGCGTAGTGCAATCCCATCAACAACGCCTCAGTTGCCAGCGTTAACCCTAGCGGGGTTCTTCCACCCGCACCCGTAGCACCACCTACCTTTTCCGACCTTGTTATGTTGCGGGTAAAGACGTTCTCAGCGAACCGCAAAGCACCGTAGTCCTTGCGAAGTTCTTTCATCCCCTTTTCGCCAAACCGTTCTGCCGTGTCGAACATCACATCTCGCAACGCGTCCGCGGCTACAATCTTCGCGCCTATCATTGACCGCCTTACGGGGTCTGACATAATTTGATATTGGGCATCAGGCGACGCCTTGTAGAATGATTGTGCCTCTGCGTTAAATTCCTTAATGGTTTCGAGTACGCCCTTAAATGTGTCCTGTTTATTGAATGTCTCAGCAAACTGTTCAAGAGCGCGAACTGTAGCGGGATCGTGCTGACGCATCGTTTCGGTGATTGCGCCTCTAATCGCTCGCCTTGCTGACATTTTAGCAACAGGAACGTCACCTATGCGCTCAGTAATCGGGGCTAGGTAATCGTCAAACATCTTAGCTCGCGTCTGAGCTGTAACATCTGCCATCTGTCTAACTGCACCGGCTGAGTTAAGGGGATTCTCTTTCAGTTCGGGAGCAAGGTATTCCGCCGCCCGCCGCATATTATCGGTATAGTTTGTCTCACTCTTTGTTGGGGGAAGTTTCTGCTTGAGTGTTTCGATTGATTTCTCTGCTGTGGCAATGGCCTTGTACGGTTTCCGATATTCTACCGCATCCTTCACTCCCCGTACTGCCTTTGGAGCCATTACTGGCCCGACGATAGAACCTACCGTCTCGGTTAACTTAGGAACCTGCTCGCGAATGTCTTGAGCGTTCTCCGGGGTGGTTCCGAGATTATGCCCACCACCAGCAAGCTCTATTGCTCCACCAACAAGCCCTAATCCCGCTTGACCCAATTTCTTACCAACATATCCAGTGGCTTTCGGTATTGCTCCAAGTAAATCAAGCACCGCAGGTATTCCAACGTCCGTACCAAACCCACCGTGTTTCTGTGCTACTTGCCTAAGCGATTGATCTATACCTGACAGTGGAGAAAGAACCGCCTGTGCCGCGCCAGCTAGTTTCTGCGCCCCGCCAGCGACAAGGTTTCCCCTGTCCATCTTGGCTTGTCCGGTCTGAATGTCTACGCCCGCTGCTTGCCACGGCTCTGAAAAGTTCTGACCAATAGTGCGTTCCGGTGCAGTCTCGACGGGCGCACTCCGACTGCGGAGTTTCATCTTTGCCTTCGCAAGCAAAAGCAAGCGTTCTCTTTGTGGGTCTTGACCGTTCATTACTGCTCCCGAATGAATCGCTCTAATTCCTCATTGCTCATTTTGTCCAAGTCAGACTCATTGACAACCTTCTTCTGACCGCCGCCTTGTGTGCCGCCTGTGTATTTCGAGAAGTCAAAGCCCCGCGCGGATAGGATCTCTCGCGCCCGTGAACTCAATATGTCAAACCCCGGAGGCCACGCGATACCCGGTACGTTCTTCTGGCTTTCCAATGCCATAAGACGCGAGCCAAGAAGTTTGTCCGCCGTGTCAACCCACGCGTTGAACTGGGCGTCAGATAGGCCGTAGTTCAGCGTCTTGCCCCATTCCATAATCTCCTGATCGGTTGGTGAGGCTGTGCCTACGCCCGCCTTGAATGATGCCGCCATTTCTGACTTTACCGCATCACGGGCAAGATTGAACCGCGTTACGATCGGATTGCCAAGATTTTCCTTGATGTAGTTAGTGATAGTGTTTCCTGTTTGCCACGCGTTGTTCTTCAATTCATCTGCCGCGGCTTTCATGTCCTCAATATGTCCTACAACCATATTGAGTGACCGCGCAGACCGAGCAAGATTGCCAACCGTCGCGTCTTTCATCAAGGCTTTCGTTGCGTCAATCCATTTCTGATCGTAGGTCGGGTCAACACGGGTAACGAGTTTCATAATCCGTTCCCGGTTCGCACCGCGCATCGACGTGGCTTTGTTGGGATCGACGTTGCCCTTCCTGATACTGTCAACCAACGCTCTATCTCCAACAGGTAACGCCTTCAATAACGATTCCCCCCCAAGGTCGGGACGGAAATCTGCCGCGTTCAATGCCTGAGTTGTGGCCGATTCTTGCGTCCACGGCTCCCATCTTGGAGCCGAGCCGGGAAGTGGTTGGCGCGTAAGTTTGTTGATGTCTTGGACTTCTTTCAGCCTGACGCCGCCCTCGGTCTTGGTCTTTCCAGTCGGGATGGTATCAACTTGTTGCCCTGACGCCGCGGGTCCGCGCCTGTTCCGCTCAATCTGTGAACGAATCAAGTCCTGTTGCAATGGGTCAATCGGCCTTGACTGTGGCGGGACGCGTTCATTCATCGTGGTCGCGCCCGTCAAAGGATTTCTCTGAACTTCTTGCATCCCGCCCACACCGGGACTGACCATCTGCGTCGTTGGGGCGGTTGCCCTTGCACCCTCAACGTAGTTCTTTGCCATCGGATTTCCCGCGGCCATCTCCTGCAATAGCAGTGCCGGATCGGGCGTCTGAGACGGGGCTACGCTTGCCGTGCCCGCGCGTGGCATTACCGCGGGACCGCCTGATTGTTGGGGAACTACCGCAGGCGGTTGTGTCGGGGGAGCAATGTTAGCCTGTTGTGGGAACATCCCCTGAAACCCTTCCTCTGCCCGTTTCCTTTGCAGATACTGAGCGAGCGTTTTCATCAACTCGTCAAAGTTCGCAAGCGCGCCTCCCCTTGAACGGTCAAGATTGCCCTGCTTCATCTGCTCAATGTTGATTAAATCTCCGAGTGGCATATTACTTCCCTCCATACGTGCCGGGGAACAGTAACGACGCCCCAGACTTTGCCGCACCAAACAATCCGCCTAGAGCGTTCCAGAACTCATTAGGCTTGTTATTGGAATATAGTTGCCCCATCCCGGTATATTGCTGTCCCTGATTGAACAGGTTTTGCTGGTTCTGGAATGCCGCGTTAAGTTGGAACTGACGCGCTTGTTCTGCCGCGGACTGTGCTTGTCCTTGTTGGTTCGCGGCAAATTGACGTGAGGCTTCCGATGCTTGTTGGTTCTGGAAGTCCTGACCTATCCCAAATTGACGCGTTGATTCTGTGGCTCCCTGTTGGTTGAGAAAATTATTAATTTGCTGTTGCTTGTCACCTTGAGTCAACTGCTGAGACTGTAAGAGCGCGGAAAATAACTTCTGCTGATTGTCCGCCAGGGTTTTAGCCCTGTCAACTTCAAGGTTCCCCATCTGAGTAGCGAATGGAGCATACGCCTGAGACGCCACCGCAGAAGTGAACCCGGAAGGATTGACAAGTCCGCGTGATGCCGCCATTGCCGCTCCCCTGTTCGCTGCTTGGCTAGAGGCTGTGCCAGCCTGTCCAGAGAGATTTCCCCTCGCTGTGTCAAAGTAGGCGTTGGTCGCCTCTGGAGCGTAATACTTCGTCGGATCTTCGTACTGGAATCCCTTCAAGTCCTTTGGGATGGTAAAATCCGTAGGCGTTGAACTCAAGCCTGACTGTCCCTGTTGTTCAAGCGTGGCAAGTCGAGCCTTGTATGACTCTATTTCTTCCGGCGTTCCCGAATTGGTCTGTATCTTGAGTTTTAGAACTTGCATCATTGCATCGCGATTGGGGTCCACGCTGGATTGCGTCCCAGTGCCCGCCCCAAACTGAGTTGGTGTATAGCCCGTGCCAAACTGTGTCGGCGTATCATAGGAACTTGTCGCACCCTGATCGAGCAAGCCCTGTAACTGATTGATACGGCCCATAAACTCATAAGCCTGACCGGGATTGCTCTCGAATTGGCTTGGGTCGGCAAGCCTGCGTCTGTATTCGTCAATCTGTGCTTGAATACCAGCGCGCCAATCATCGCCCTGAGACGTTCCACCACCCACACCCTTATCTGCTGGCGTTTTGCTTGGGACAAATCCCTGCCTTCGCTTGTTTTTCTCTGCTTCCTCTCTTGCGGTGTCAGTATCACCCGGTTGGGGATCACCCGGACCTTTTGGGTTACCTGGATCTCTTATGTCGATGGGGGGATCATAGTTCGGGTTTTCCTTCCACGACTGATACCACTGCATCAAGTTACCCTGTGGGTTGGGACCGAACAAATCGTCAAGGTATGTTTTGGCCCGCGCCGCGTCGGTCCCGAACTGTCGCTGCACGGAACGATACACCCATTTCTCAAAATCATACCACGCCGGGTCCTCTCGCGGATCGCCATAAATGTCCCCGCCTTGTGGTGCAACCGGAGAACCCCCTTGCGGGTTATTGTTCTGCATCTCTTGGATATACCGCTCCACTAGCGGATTCCTCTTTGCGGGGTCACTCCACACGGAAGCAACGTCTATCCCCTGCTGTTGCAACCACTGAGCCACTTGTTGCGGTTGAACTCCGCCCCAGATCCAATCACTCCCTGCGTATGCCATACCTGCCCCTATTGTTTAATCAACGTCAAAGAAGAACCTGTTAGCCATTTCGTGTCAGACGCGTTTGCTACACGTTGCGCCCATTGGACGGTGAAACTTCCAGCCGTTCCAGCCGTTACCAATATGCCCTCCGCTTTTAATGGAACGGTGGTGAATATCGCACCCCACGAATTAACTGCCGGAGCAACTATGATGGGAGCCGCACCGTAGGCGATTACGCCATTGTAAAACGTGGACGAGTTTGTCGTTGGGACGAGGTACGTACACGCCCCGTTTGAACTTGCGGGCGCGGTGAACTGGAACTTGATTTCCGGCGTTGCATTGTTTGTCACACCCAACACATTGAGCGAGAAATGATATACCGAGTTCGCTTCAACGGGCAATGTCAAGTGATCGTCGTCCTGATATGTCGTGCTGTTGTTGACTGTCTCATCGGCGGTTTTGTAGGCAATCTTTACCTTGTTGAATGTGCTGGTTACATCCAAAGTCCCGGTTACACTGGAATTACCTGTTACGTCCACACCCTTATCGAATGAGAACTTTGGTGTACCGTTGTTGCTGACGATGGCGAAAGCTGTCGCACCCGTCCCTGATACTGTTTCGGTAACATAATTGTTAGCGTCATAGTCTAACCGTTTTTGCACGGTGGTAGAGCGGACGTGAAGTTTGGCGGATGCCGCCGCTCCAACCCCAATAGCCAGTCCCGTTGAGGTCAGCCTTGCTATTTCCGCCATCGTGGTTGACCCGCTCGGCGTAACTCGGAATCGTATGTCGGTTCCATTCGCGGTTGATGACCACAACTCGGTAGTTCTCATGTCTATTGCTACATTAAAATCGAAAGCGGAACCATCCCATCCCCAGCCACGAATAAGCGCGAGTTGCCTTCCAGAAGCTATAGCGGACGGTAACGCGAGTGTTCCATCTGCCGCATAATAATCGGACGCTGGAGAACTACCATAGGACCGATTAGAGATTATTGAGACACCCCCGTCAACCTCAACCGTCACCTTCCCAACTACCGTCGCCGTCCCAATGGAAAGTGTGTCGGTTATCGTTCTCGGATAGACGTTAGTTCCCGTCCGCGTCCATATCCCAATCGGAGTTAAACCGTTGACACCATACCAGTGAAGGACGCCGCCGAGCGAATAGAAGAACCCACCGCCAGCCGGGGCCGCGGTAGGAGCCTTGTACGCGTTGTCAAGGAATAATCCCCTATCCAGCCCTTGAAAATTCGGCTTGGTCCCGAATATGGCTATGTTCCCGTCCGTCCCTTGCGCCACTGGCGTAGAAGTCGGTTCCTTCGCCTGCAACTCCCTGATAGCTTTTTCCAGCGTTGCGATGTTCTCATACAAACGCGTAACGAGGAACCGCATTTCGTCCGGTGTCTCAGGGGTAGTATTTGCCGGGAATAATGGCATTAGAGTAGAGCCGCGTCGCCTTTCCTGGTCCTCAAGGTGTATTCAATCCCTAGTTCTTCGATTGTATAGGCAGTCCCTAGACTGGCCTTTGTCGCGTTCGTGTTGAACTCGAATCTGACCCGGGTACCGTTAATCAACGGGATGGGACGTTTGAACAACGGATTGGTCGTGGTCAAGGCTAGGTAGGGATTCGCCCCACCTACCGATACCGCCGTGCCGTCCACGTAAAGTTTCGCATCCAATGTCCCCGCGGGAGAACCAGCCTGACCAGAGACAGCCAGATACCAGGATTTCGGGCTGATAAGTTGTCCCTCGTCCACCACGTAGTCCCCTGTGTCAAAGTATGGCTTGATGGTCGTTGCGTTGTCCGCGGTGGCTGCTGAGTTGAAATAGAATGTATCGTCTGACGCGGACTTGACGAAAAAGACCGTCCCGTCTGAGCGTGTGTGAACCCACGTAATCGCATCCGCCCCTTGATGTCTCACCCAAACGAAAGCATCGTCCAAGGGCCTCTCGAAGAACATCTCATACCACACCGTCTTGTCGCTCATATTACAAGCGAGGTTGTAAGACTTGTTCGCCTCGTTGTACCATCCTAACCAAGAGGTCGGAGTTGTGGTAAACGCCCTGTAAGTCGTTAGCCAGTTCTTCGCGAGTGACTTCACCGACCCCCCATTCCAGAGATATACGTCATCGTTGGAGTTTGCCCAGACTATCCCGTAGGGAGTGGTGACTACCGAGTACGGCGCATCACAGCCTGAATACTTCTGTATCGGTACTTGCGTCCACGTAAGAGGATCGTCCGTGATGTTGATGTATGAGACTGAGCCGGTCTTGAATACAACGAGGTTGGACTCGTAGCCGAGAAGTTGAGTGATGTTGGAATCGTCGCCATAGCCGAGCGTGGTCTCGGAAAAGTCGCCTATATTGGGCAAGACATTAAACCGCGAAACACCATTACCGATAGTCGAGAATCGGATGGAGTTATCAAAATTCTTTGCAGCGATGGGATCGCGGTACTTTGCCACAAACAGCCGCCCGCTAACTAACGCGGAAAGCGCATAAATCGGTGTTGACGCGATTGAACTTCCACCATAGATTGTTGTCCCAACGTAAGTGAGAAGGTCTGATCCGCGACTTGCCCATTGCGCTCCCTTGATAGCCTTCGCCTTTATCCAGCAATTTCCTTGCGTAGCATCGTCAAGCGTCCATGTAAACCCCTCGCTTGCTGTCAGGTCAATACGATCAACGTAGAAATACCGCGACCAATCAACGCTTGTTTCAGTCGCACTCCCTGACGCCATAAAGAGATTGACATACCTTATTCTCTTGTCAAAATCCGGCGTGATTTTGAACGTAACGTCGATTCGTTCGTCCGTGGACACATCATCGTATATCGGTGCTGTGAGAATATCAGGCTCGGAAAGCAATCCGTCTATTGATTCACAAACGACAAGAACGAAATACCGGAAACCGCTTGGCAAGGGGTCTGTAAGCTCTGCAACATTGGCAATCGCACCAGCACCCATATTCACTTGTCCTATTTCCAAACTTTCGGTATATGTTCCCTGATAGGTAAACGTAGATGTTGCCGCATCTGGAAAAAATGTCGCATTGATATACCCGGACCAAAGCGGGTAATTACCACTGGCTTTTTTGTTGCTAAAAATGTAATTACTCCCCAGTTGTATGAGGTTGGGTTGAGTGTCAAAATCCGCCACGTAAGACGGATCCCAACGATCATGGGCATAACGAAGTAGAAACACTACGTTGCCTACCGCCCAATCCCCGTGTGATCCGTCGCCGTTGGGTTGTGCCGTCACAATCGTTTTGGATGAACCCGTATAATCTAAAATTGTTGCGCCTTCGTTCTTGGTGTCATTGTAAATATGCCATCCGTTGTAGTAATCGTTACTTGCGCTTCCCGCCGTAAGTGTATAGGTTATGAAGTCCCCCGATACTGTCGCGATGGTTGTATTGAGATATTCTCCCGTATCTACCCACGAATCTGTTGCCGTCGCGCTTTGTTTGAAAAATGGTTTCTGAAAAACATACTTCGACGCGCCCGATGTGGTCCCCGCCACAACGTCGATGTTGGTTGTTGTCGGATTTTCAGTCTGCGTTTTCCATTGGTTCTGAATCACCGTCAACGTTGTTCCCGCTACGTCCGTTATCGCGCTGGAAATGTCCGCCGTGTACCCCGTTCTCAGGCACATCTTGCCCGTCTTGGTATTCGGTACCACGTTGAGGCTGTCATCCACCGTCCCCAACGGACGATTAGACCTTGACGCCCTTGTATAGATGCCCTTGAAATCACTGAATTTGAATAGCGGGTATGGCATTTACGCTCCCGGTAATCCTGCGTTGATTTCCTTGTCCACAATCGCTTCTTTTGCAAGCGCGAGTTGAATCGTGTCCGGCTCCCCTTCTTCCATCTTGGCTACTGCATAGGCAAGGTCAAGGATCATAGGCCAGTAGGTCGAGGTTACCGCGATGTCCGAGCCATTAGGAGGTATGATGTAGCCATTGGTGCTTGCACCGTCCGCCGCCAGAGCCGAGGCGATGGTGAAGGCTGTCGAGCTGACATAAGCAACAATAAGCCGCGAGAACGGAGCGGCCGCGCTGTCTGTGCCTGCAAATGTCCCGCCTACGTGGGTAGAAAGTGTTCCCGTGAAATTGGTTATTGCCATCCCGGTAGCGGTAAAGGCGGTATCCGAAACAACCGCGGTGCTGGCCTGACCGTTCGTTATCGGGACGTGCCGCTTGATGTATCTTAGCGTGATGGAGTCTGACGCACCCGCACCCAAGACATACAGGGTTGAGTTGATTTCAGACCAGAGGGGGTTTGTTGCGCTCGCGGCAATAATCGTATTCCCACCCGTTCCCGCCCAGTTATACATGTCCTGTGGGATATATCTACACGGTAGGGACAGGGTGGAATCGTAAACATCCAGGATCTTGACTATCCCGTTGCCTGAGTTCCACGTCGAGAGTGCCTTGAAGTTCGTGGCTAAGGCTTGCGCTTCTGTGTTGGTAAACCCTTGCAAGGCATCCCAGTACTGAGAAGCATTGCCGCCGATCGACTCTAGTTTCGTCGCGGCAGATACCATTTTGTCAAGCCAACGGGCTACCGCGGTGTTAAGGTGTGCGTCCCGTTGTGCGCTTGACCACTTGTTACCATTGGTTGCCGCCGTTGCCGCGGGGTCGCCAATGTTCTTGGAATGACTGACACTTAATGAATCCCAGTTTGGAGTGCTAATGACGCACCTTCCCTTTCTGATATTCTCACTTGCATAATCTGAATAAACTGTTCGGGCATTTTCTCCTAGACATCATGATAAACAACGCCATACCCTGACGGCTTGGTTCTAAACCAAGAGTGCCGCACGCGGTCTAACTCCTGTGAGTACGCGACGCCAAGGCCAGCTGTCAACTCTTGCTTACCGACGTAAGGCGCGAGTTCCGTCGCTACCAGGTATTCAATGCACTTGTCCAGAATCGCGGGAGTCTCTGGGTCAACCGCTGTGGTTACATTCGTTGTCGGGATACCATAGTAGTACATGGTATAATTCCCGTCAGACAGAGCTGGATAGGTTGTTAACGTCCCGGCCCATCTCTTGTAAAACTCACCCGTTTGGAATCCCGTAGTCGGACTCTGACGGGTAATCGCATCGTAATCCTCAACGCTGACCTCTGTGGGTTGCCACGACGCGCTAGTACCCAAGACCAACTGTTTAATTTTGTAGAACCCCGACGGCTCCGACGCCGCGCCGCTTGTGAAAGCCAAGACTGCTGTGCTTTTCTCAAGGCAAAGCAATTCCTCGCAAAGCCGTCGCTGTGCATCGTCTATCTGTCCATAGACGTTGACATCAGCCAGCTTAAAATCCTTCACGCCGAGCAATAACTGAACCCGGTCTGCAATTCGGTCTGTGCGGTCCCCTGTTGCCATCGTGCCTCCAAATTAGATAAGCGGGGCACTTCGCAGCACCCCGCCCACTTGTTACCGGAAATACAACTCACGGATAACGACGTAGAACCGGAACAGGGTCGCCGTACCGTCTGTACCGGACTCGGCGGGGTTTTTGATCCCCGCATCCGCACCCAGATAGTTAAAGTAGAACCTGACCTTATCTGCGCCTTTTATCGTGGTTGACGCAAGCGCGTTATGGTTCACCCCGTCTGTCGTGGTGTCCGTAGCCGCTCCTGCGTCGTCAACGTGGATAACGCTGTCGAGAGCCGTCCACGCACCCAGATGATTCGCTTCGGTGTTACCAAGCTGATAGTACACGAGAACGCGTATGCTATCGTTGGAACGTCCGTAGCAAGAAATATCAAATGGTGCGCTTCTTCGCCCAGCCGTCATTTCCGACAGGTTGAGAAACTTCGTTGTGTCGTTCGCTGTTGAATCCTCGTATGCGGTTTTTGAATAGACAAGCCACGCCCGGTTGAATTGGGTCGTACCTTGTGCATAAGCCTCACCGACCAGCAACAGCGACAACGCAAGGAATGTGAATACAGCAAGCATCTTCTTCATGATGTCTCCTTGTGTTTTCGTTTATGAGCTGCGAGTCCGGCTTTTGATTTCTTGGTTTCACCGCAAGTCTCGCAAAGGAAAGTCTCTTTCGGTTTCTCCGGCACGGTAATCTCTACCGGTGGGACCTCCATAAACCATCCCCTGTGTTCGCGGTTTTCCAATAACCTCTTGCCTCGCTCGTCGCTGGTTTCGCCATCTGGCTCGAACACTGTGAACTCTGGATTGTTCTTGTCCGGTGAATCGCTCCAGTTGACCTTAATCCTCTTGTCTCTCGTATATCTCAGTCGCATTTTAGCCTCCTGTCAGTCAGCTAATTATGACCAGATCGCCGTGAAATTCGAGGCAACCGCCGGTGAATAACTGTACACGCAAATCGAGGACTGATTGGCAAACGTCGCGCCAGTTCCGTCATCAATTTGATAATCCGCACGCCTGTCACCGTAGATGAGTCCGCCACCGAACGCAATGATGTTCCCGTAATCGTCCTCTTTCCTTGTTTCCATGTACTCGGGAAGAGCAACGGCGCGGGCTATCGAGTTTGCGCCAATGAGCAGATTCATCCGAACGTCAGTGTTGTTGCCGATGTCCGTTGGGGCAGTTGCGGCCGCGACGGAAATTGCATCAGACGTAACGGTGAGTGATCCGTAGTTTGCACCAGTTGCGATGCTGTTGTGTTCCGTGACGTAGATCCCACCCCAACGACCCTTCGCACGCGAGAACATTGGGTTCTCTTTGTTTGAAGGAAGCGCGTGGATGTTCGCATCCTGATAGAGACTGTCCGCGCGGAGAGTCTTAAACCCGCGGGGATGGATAACGAACAGGTGTGTCTCTGAACCCTCGTACTTAATCGGATTGATGTTGTTCTCAATCGCGACGGTAGAGAGGATTTCGAGCAGTTCCGTGTCAACCACGTCGGCAGTCCCCAACCCTGAGTAAGCAGAGCGGTTCTTTCCGTAGACGTTGTTGAGCGGAAGTTTTTCGAGCAGGGTGGACGTTCCAATCTCACGAACGACGTTCGGGGAGTAACCCGAATAGAAGGCGAAAAACAGACCTTCGTCGAGGAACTTCGCGATTTCATTCGCAAGCAAGCCCTTTGCGACCTTCTTCAACTGGAAAGGCGAACGCTGTAACGTCTGCTTGCCCAGGATTGCGGTCGCATCGCGCCAGTGAGATACGTACACTTGCGTGTTGTAGAATGACATCGCCGTTTCCGAGTCAACGAGTTGGGTATTGCCCGTAACGCCCTCGTTGTAGAACGTCGATGTTGCGAGTTGACGAACCAGCGACATGGTGATCCTGTCGCCGGAATCTTTGCCCAACTGTGTCTTTTCCACAATCGGGAAGTTTGACATCTGGTCGTCCAGACTGCCTTCTCCACCCTTGTCTTTCCCAATGAGGTCTTTGAAAAACAGACCAGCTTGGGTTTGCTCATGGAGTAGAGTATCCCATACTTTCTTTACAGAATTGTATGCGGTAGTCGGAGCGTAACCATAAGTGTAGTAAGCCATAAGTCACTCCGTGTTTAGCGAGTTGATAGTGTGTTTTCAGCATCTTCAATCGCCTTCATCGTCTCGCCTTCACCGAACCGCTTGAAGGCCGCCTCTGCCCCGTATTTTCCTACGTGGGCTAAGATGTCCTCAACTTTCGCGGCTTGTGCCGGTGGAGATGATGCTGGCGTTTTCGTTTTCTGTGCTGTTTCGAGTTGTTTGTTTACCTCTTGCCTAGCCTTGCTGGTCGCGTCAGTCTGCACTTTGTCAAAGTTCCTGACACGGAGAGCTATCTCGTAAGGCGTAAGTTGACTGACTGCTTCCTGCCAAAACTCCTGTAACTTGTCGGGATCTTCGTCTGGAAACTTCGCCTTAAACGCCGCCCTCATGTTCTCGAACCTTGCTTGTTCTTGCACCTTCGCAATTTCCTGTTGGTACTGCATTCGAACCATTTCAACCTGTTGCTGTGTCTGTAGTGCCATGTCCTGCCGAAACTGAGCCTGTCCCTCTGGTGTATAGAGATCGTAAGCCTGTTGCGGCTGAGACTGCGGTTGAAATGCTTGCGGGTTTGCTTTGTACGCAAGATACTGCTGGTGCGCCTTCTGCAAGTACTGGGCATATTCCGGGTCGGTGTCGGCTTGATTCAGAATTGGTTCATACGGCTTGACTTTCTGATTCTTGCGCGTCATTTCACCAACTGCGTTTTTCCACCCCTTAACGACTTCGTCGATGTTCTTGAACGGTGTCTCTGCCAAGTACTTCGAGAAATCTTCTGCTGGTGCTTGGCTCGGCGGGGTTGCCGGAGTTGCACTTTGCACTGTTTCCGGTGCGGGTTCAGAGTCAGCCTTCGGGGGTTCACCTTGAATTTTCTGAAAACCGGCCAACTGGTTCTCAACTTCTTCAAGGTTCTCCGGTGTGACTTCTAGCTGTTGTTCTGGCATACATCCTCCTTGTGGGTGGGTACAAAAAAATAGCGGCTAGTCAGGATTCCCTTACTGAGATTGTCCTTACTAGCCGCTTGGTTTTACTGCTAAATTTACCTAGCTGCCTATGTCAATAGACGGTTACTTGGCGACGCCCTGCAACTGGACGCCCGTAACGACTTCCTTGTTCTTCACCCCTTCTTCTCTGGGGTGACCGAATCTCAACTCGTACTCTTTGTTGCCGTGAATCGTGGTCATTGTGAAACGGTAAGGAGCGTCGTTCGTCTCGAACTCAAATACTGGCTTGCCGTTTGCATCACTCACCAAGATTTTCATTAGTTCCTCACTCCGCCGACATTGAGCATTTCATCCCCCGGACCGGGTTTCTTCACGTTGGCCTGTGGCGGTCCGCCCGCCATCTGCGGAGGGACGCCAGCCATCTGTGCCATTTGTTCCACTTCCAGCGTGTCTTTGAGTGCCTCCATCTTGCCGGGGGAATCACTCGCCTTTATGATCGTTGACCACTTCACCGGCGCGCCGAGAGACTTCATATTCATCAAGTCCATATACCGGGCCTGTCTAGTCGTTGGATTGCCACTCACGTTGTCCAGAACAATGTCGTATCGTCCCACGGTGACATCGTTTATGGGCTTGCCATCTTCTCCGGGCTTATTCACCGTCACGGTCTTGGCTCCGTCCTCGACATTGACCAATCCCGCGCCCATCATCATCTTAGTTTTCTCGTCAATGACTCCGGGATGGAACTCACCCAATATCCTGACCTTGCGTTCCGACGTATAGAACTGCTGTATCAAGGCTACGATGAGTTGAGCAACGAGTTTGTGAGACTCCAGATAATGTTCAACCAACTCACCGATAACCGTCTCAGTCGGGGCTTGCAAGGCGTCTATTCCACGCCCGGACTTAACGCCTGACGGGACTTTCCCAAACGACGCATCGTTGATACCGGAGATTTCCTTCATCTCCTGAGTCGCGGCCATATCCATGTTGGCTAGTGCTGGAACGGCTTCAAGGTTGGAGTCGATTGTGCGGATGTTTTCCGGTGTCGGGGGTTTCTTCGTTACAACGATTTCACCCACTCCGCCCATTCGCTTACGGGCGTCCTCTATATCATCGAAAATGTCACCATAGGCAAAGTATGAGTTCTTCGCTGCGGTACCGAGGATGTGAATCAGTTGAGAATGTCTCTTGTTCTTCTCATCCTGCGGGTCGATCAGATCCTGGACAACACCCGTCTCAAAGTTGTTCGCAATGAAGGCTATCGTTGGAACGATGTCAAACTTGTTGTGAGCGTACGGACTCCAATCGTCCTCTAACATCACGGGACCGATGGAGTAAGAAAGCCTCACCTTGCGGATGGGCTTCTTGATGATCTTAAGTTCGATGCCCTGAGTAAGTGAAATCTCCTGCGCGGCTTTGAGTTCCTTGCCCTTGAGTTCGGTTTCCTTACGCGTACCGTCAGGAAGGACTACAAACGTCACCGATCGCCACATAAACTTCTGCTGCCTCAAGACAAGATACTTGCCCTGCTTCGGATCGTAAATGTCCGATTGGGATACCGTCTTGCCAAACGAATAATCAACGTCGTCCGCTACGGGAATCTTATCGTCACCCTCGGCGGTGGTCTTTAGTCCCTCAACGTCCTTTTTCTTGTCGGGCCAACGGGCTTGGATTTCCTCTTTGTCCATTGGAAGAACTTCGATAATCGCCTTCCGGTCGGAGAGGTCGTATTCCCGTCCTTTACCAACGACATACACGGAGGCGGGGTCCAAGTCCTTGATGGTGATTTCGCCCAACGGATCCAGTTCGTCTGACCACTCGACCTTCTGGAATCCCAACGCCCCGATAAGACAGTCCTTGAACGCTTTGAGTGCCTTCGTATTTCCCTTATTGATGTCCTTGACGTACTTTATCAGGTCGGTAATCGTCTCAGCTACGAGGGAATCAGCCGCATCGTCTCTCGGAAAGGCTTTCTGGTCAACCCTCATCTGGGAAATGATTCCATAGATGAGGTTGATGAACTTCTTGATTTCGTTGAAACTTATCGCGGGTTTTCCCTGGGCTTCCAGTTTGGAACGAACGTCACTGGGCCACTGACCGAGCTTGTCATCCACGCGATTGTTGTAGTACGCATAGAACTTCTCACGCAAGTCTCGCTCAACCTGTTCACGCGCAACCGCGCGATGGTACGCGTCAAGAATCTTTAAGGCTTCGTTTTCCATTATGCTGCCATCCAGTGATGTTCCGCTTCTGCCCCTTTGAACCGGGCAAGGACCGCCTTGTAGTCAAACTTGTTTTTCTTCTTCGTCAGGTTCGGCGTGTCATAAATATAGTTCAGCAAATACCGGCAAGCGTCTATCGCGTGATCATCCTTCTTCACGGGTTTCTCCAGTGAGTTCTGAGTCGCGCCCGGTTTCAAATCCTTCCACCGATATGTCTGAAACTCCGTTCTCAGGTTCACACAGTTACGCAAAATCCGCAACTGTGGTTGTCCGTTCTTGAGCTTGAGCATTTCCTGAACGTGGTTGATGCCAGCTCTGACATCATTGTTCGCTGGCGTACAGGCTATCCCATAGTCCATAAACTCGTCAATCACACTCCGGCCCGTGACGCCGTTACGATTCCGGCAAGAGGGGTCAATCAGCACAAGACGCGAATGAACATCCTTGTCCTTCGTCTTGATGATCTGGGCTATCTCACTTACGAGTTTCCCACTTGAGAAAAACTCGTCATAGACGTAAACCTCTCCCGTTGGGGCAACCGCACACCACAATACCGCGGTAGGATTCCTGTACCCGTGATCCATCCCCACAAAGCGGTACCAGTGTTCGGGGATCTTCGTATCGTTGGGAAGCACGAACGGTTCCTTGTCCTGAAATTCCTTATACACCAGACCTTCAAAGGTATCGAACGAGCCGTAGACATAACGCTTGACCCATTCTTCGGGATAGAGTTTTATCAGCGAGTCAACATATCCCGCGGGGAGATATTTGTTCGCGTCTGACGGTGCGTTGACGATAAAGTGGTCTTGGTCTGGCCCCATCACCCAGCGTTTCCACACCCAGTTATGCCCTTCAGGATTTCCCACTCCAAAGGCTGTGTGGCGAACGCCCTTGCGCCTCAATCTACCGACCAGACCAAGCCACATTTCTTCGGGACATTCCTCTACCTGGTCAATCCCAAACCACCCCAGGTTCATCGACTTCACTTTGTCAAACGACCCCTCCAAAGCCCTTCCCACGACGAGCGAACCGTTGACGTATTCCAGGCTGTGTTCGGCTTTGTTGTAGGCCTTAATGAGCGGCGAATCCTTAATCGGCATTTCCTTCCCCTCAACAATGACGGGAAAGTTGATGTATTCGTGCCACGTCGAATCTCTTAACTCCGGATAGGTCATTCTCCCGATGAGTCCAAAATTACCGGGATATTCAAGTGACAACTGATGCCCCTCAGCGCAGAAAGCTGTGGTTTTCCCATTACCATAACCCCCAAACAAAGCCCGGAACTTCGCCGCGCTCCGGTGAAATTCCGTCTGGTGTCTCTGGGGATTATATTTCAGGATTATCGGCGTCATTGTCTGAGAAGTTCCACCGTCTTTTTACATTCTGCGCAGTACGCGAACGACTTTACATAACTCTTTGGGTGCGGGAACGCGTCCTTGATAAAATGCCCGCAAGATCCTTGACTACCGCTAGCAAGTTCGTGCAAATAAATCGTCATCGCTGGCTTGAGCTGGCCCGCGTGGTCGGCCTTCTGGTAGTAATGGACGTTGGACCGTCTATGTGTCGGTTGAACATGGTCTGAGTCGATGAGGCTCATAATTTCGGGACCCACCAAAGTATCGAAGATCCGTTCTTCCCGCAGAGTGTAAATTTACCCGCCGTGTTTTTCCTCACCGATACCGTGGTATCCGCGTACTGATTGGCGTCCACCCCGACATAAGAAGCGACTACAATCCCCGTGGCAATCGTAAAGTTCGCGAGCGTCACCTGGATACTGTCATCCACGGTTATCGCCGCCGTCCCAAAGGTGACGTTGAGTTCAGAACGGTTGAGCTTGACGTTGGCGGTGTCTTGCGCGAGCGTAGCCTTGGCTGCAATCTGATTTTTCTTGTAAGTCGTGTCCGCAGCAAAAGCCGTCCGGCTCACATACCCCGGCTGGTTCAGAGTGTCCTCCGCGGCCACCATTTTATCAAGCGAGTCCTGCACGGTCGTCCCTACCAGCGTCAGCTTGAACGCCGGTATCAACTGCGCCTCCGCCACCCCAAAGCCAAATACCATCAGTAATACAAGTAACCGTTTCATCTCATCCTCCTTATCGTAAAACTCCAGTTATGGTATATGGCGTTGTGCCGCTCCCAATCACCCATATCGTGTCCCTCGCTAACCTCGGTAAATAATGAGCCTCACCTGCCAAGATGAACAAACACTTGCCCCCATTCCTCGATGCAGCCAGCGTATCCGCCTTGTTCAAAGCCACGATCAACGTGTCGGTCGCTACGTCACGATTATAAATCGTGTAATCCTTCTCCGACCTGTCCCGTAACGGCACCGCTACCCACGCCGTCGTCGCACTCCCTACTTTCGTGAACGCCGCCGCTATCGGCTTTACCTGGCTCCATCCCAACACCGGAACCATTACCATCACCAAAAACCAGAATCGCTTCATCTTACCCTCCTGCCTGAACATTGTTAACTTCCGGATTCATCGCTATATATAACCGCGCTAAGTCCCTCGAAATCTGACTCGACTTCCGACCCAAAACCCCCTCAGCCCACTTCCTCGTCAACCTCGGCGCAATCTGGACATACGCCCGACATACCAACTCACCGTATTCCTCACCACTCAAGACTTCCTTGCTCCATAAATCTGAAAAGTGTTTTCCCGCCTTTTTCGGAGACTTCATTGGCCTTTTCACGAATTTCACACCCTACACTTTTCAAAAATATTGGCGATTTCAACGTGCCATTTCCCCACCACGCCAAGACAAAATCACTCCCATCCTGCCCGGTAGTGCGGGGATGGGAGTCACATACGACACCCGCCACCCCCTATGTCAACCCCTCCTACCCCCGTCTTGCCCCGGTCCTGTCCGGTCTAACCCTCGCCCCGACTATGACTTACTGACATTATGCTGGCTTACATAACATCACTTATAACCATTGCTAGCATCTTGTCATACATCCTCGTATGTGGCAGCCCTGATACCGTCCTGTGCTACCTCTACCTGGCTCAACTCATCCTTTGACAAGTCCCGCCTAACCCCTGATACCAGGCTCACTTGGGTGATGGTGCCTCCGTGCGTTAACTGATCGCCCCATTTCTCACGCCTGTAAGCCTTTAGGATGGGAAATATATACCCAGCCCCACCCCTCTCTAGCGAAAAAGCGACGATGTGCTTCTCCAGCTCATCAATCTTAGCTTGCTCGATCTCATCCCATTTGTCAGCGAATGTTGGGTCTTTGGTACGCCAATAAAAGGCAGTCCTACGATCTATACCAATTTGTTTAGCCGCCTTTGCAATGTTGGGCCAATGATCGGGAAGGATAGCGAGGAAAATATCTTTGTGTTTAGCCTGTTCCTCGATGATTCCCTCGGTCCCTTTAATCAGGTTAGCCAGACTATTAGGGTTGGTTTGTGTTCTCGCCGCGATTGGCTGCTGATTAGTTGACGGGGTTTGCTCTATGTTTGCCGGTTGGCTCAATTCACGCCTATTCTGTAAAGAGTTACTGTGTGCTGGTTTCGGGGGTCTTGCTCAGTGGGTTGCTCGGTGGGTTGCTCCGCGTCTCTCTTAGCTCTGTTGTACGCGCTGATGCCTAGCCCTAAGTATACACCTATGGCGAGGCCGTAAATATGAGCTAGTGTGATGTAGAGGGCGTCCGTTACTGTCCCATCCCTATTCAAGCAAGGTAAACTTTTGCGACTGTGCCGGTTAGCTCAGAGCACTTCACCGGCCAGTTGATCTTTATGCCGCTAGTATTAAGATAGCGTGCGAAATGGCGTTTGTCAAGAACTATTTTGTAAATCTTTCATTCTGTTCAGGTCAGAATATGAGGGCTATATTCATTCGAGAATCAATCAAGTTTACATAATCATTCTCATATCGGTACGCGTTTCGTTAATACTTCTCACTGTGATGCACGTCGCTACTCGGTAATATTTTCAAAGGCTAATGATTTGCCCGTGCTCTCTCTGTGGCACAGATAATGCAATACCATATCTAGTCAACGAAATACCTCACTATCAGAGCGGGGCCAGCTCTCTAAAGTCGGCGAAAAGATCATGACGAAAATAGAACGAATGTCCCAATTGTTTGACGGCCTTTCACGGGCTGGTTTTAGCTATTCAGAGGCACAAGCCCTGAGACGTATCGAAATGACCCTGCATAGATGGGCAGAACACGAGTGCAACGGGGAAATTGAGCGAGATGAGACAACGGGCAAAGCGTATGCCGTTTCAATGGCTTACGTCAACGGCACTGGCGATTATAACCGCTGGCCGACCGCAGACAGGGAAACCGGAGCACTTGCACGCCTTGCCAAGATCATGGCAAAACATCCCAAATTCGTGGCGTATAATCAGTCAGACCCACGGGGGTGTGCGCTGTATATCGTCCGCAAGTCAGATATACCTAAAGACGGTAAACTTGAATCCTACTACACACGCGGCATTGCAGTCTGTGTATAGCCCTTCCCCCGTCTCCGCCCGAAAAAAGATCAGGGAGCACAATGGAACGAAGTATCTCACCATCTGCGAAAACAACCATCGCCCAAGCGGTGAGAATAAGCGCGTCACGATCCGAGTACACGGCGAGACAGCACCGGAGTTTTCGAAAGCGATTCGAGACGCCGTCAGCGCGATGCTTGCCTGAGTAAACTAGAAAGGGAATGACCATGCGAATGAAAGCTAATACCGTTGTCGTGTCTTTCCGCCTGCCCCGGCCATTGATTGACAGGCTCAAGGGCACAGTGAGAGCGAATAAGCCAGCGATCAAGGACATGACCCATGCCGCAGAAATAGCTATAACGGACTGGGTTGAGCGGAATGAAAAGAAATAGTGGGCACGAATTGTACTGAAGGCGCGCTGTCAATGACGGCGCGCTTTGAGTATGAACCGAATAAGTGGAACCCAAACGGGCGATAGCATCACCACGAATACGACCACCAACATTACGCTTTCCTCATCCATTGAGTGCCCTCATTATCGCGTGTACTGACTTCTCTAAGGTGAATAACCCTGCCGTCTCTACCGCGTTGCTACTGAGCTTACCCATGTCACTCATAAGCATCTCGTGTACCTTCGTTGCCCACCTCTCCGCGTCCAAAGGCAGGACATAGCCATTTAACCTGTGCCACACCATCTCATTCGCACACGCCGCGTTTTCGCACGTTATGACCGGGACGCCAGAGGCCAGGGCCTCGCCTGCAACTTGGCCCCATAGCTCACACCGCGTCGGCATTAACAGGATCTGTGAGAGACGGTAGAAATATGGCATTTGGTCGTAGTCAACCTTGTGGACCACCCTCAGACTTACCTCAGAATTGACCAACCTTTTGAACTCAGGGTATAGCGGACCATCCCCAATGATTAAGGCTGAGGTGTGCCTAACGATGGAAAGACGGTTCAAGACTTCCGCTACGAATAGGGGCATTTTCCGGTCAACAAATTGAGCCACATAAATAACGTCATAGAGTTTCGGCGTTATCTCTAGCGGATAGAATCTATGCGTGTCAATCGGGATATGGCTTACAACGGGATCTGCCCCGTACTCCCGATACAGACTTCGCCCCTTCTCACCAGCTACTATCACCGCGTCCGCGTGTCTAGCCATTAGACCCTTGAGCCATCGCTGACGGGGTGTGTAATGATCTTCCCACAACTTCCAGGAGTCAGACCATAGTATGACCCTCCGCCCGTGCATCTTCGCCCACAAGTAAGCAGCTTGACCCGTGAACCCATCACCGTAGATCATCACCACATCAGGGTTGAATAGTCCCGCCTGTCTGAATATGTCAGGATTGACATGGCGGAATCCCTCATCACCATACTTCACGATATGCCTTTTGAGGAAGATAGAATTGTGCCCGAAATCCGTGGAGTGCCACGGTCTATTTTCCTCGCGGCGCGTGGAATATATCACAAGGAAATTCCCTTGACCTAACTTAGAGGCCAATAGGTCATAGGTGTCTAGCCTGTAGGGATAGGGCTGATTGGCGATGAGGGCTAGTTTCATTTCTTGCGCCCACCTTGGTTTTCTTCTAAAATTACCAAAAGAAACACCGTTACCAGAACCGCGGCAAGGCAAATGCCCATACCCATTTTATTTCCCCTTCCTGATTATCCTCCACATCCTGACCATCGCATACCCCCATACCCTCACTAGGTTTGGGATCTTCCACAAAAGCGGCGCACACATCAATACGTACACTGAATAGTAAATTGGATTATGCACACACTTGATACTGAACAGTTCCCGGATTGTCTCTGGCTCTGTGATGCCCGTCCGCGTCTCGTCCACGGTCAACTCAAGGTCAAACGGTGCGAATGGCTCTAGCCTCTTGAGTGCCTTGCACGTCCACGCGTAATCTGAACAATAATGAGGCAAGAGCCACTTGTGAAACTTGACTCTCTCAAAATCTGACCACATCATAAACACGGCACGATTGGACAGCGCATTGGGGATGAGGGAATTGACCGTTGAGATTGCCCCAAACTGACGCGTGAATATCCACTCCCACAAGACTCGCTTACCATCTCCCGCCCAGTGAACTATCCGCCCCGGCTTGCAATGCTTGACGGCCGTCTCAATGAAGTCCGGGCCAAAGGTCGTATCGTTGTTCATCACTCCCACGATGTCCCCCGGCCTAGCTAGTCTCGCAATATACCTCTGTCCCGCCTGGAGTGACCCCGCCCAATAGTTCCCGCTTGATACGCGGATGCACTCATAGTAACAGCCCGGAGCCGTAGCCTCGCAAGTCCCGCAGTCCTTCGTCCCGCTATCCACCCAGACTATCATCCACGGCTTGACGGTCTGGGCGCGTAGGCACTTGATGAACTCACTCACGTTCTCGTTATGAATCGGGAGAATGAGAAAGGTCATTTCTTAGTATTCCTCATTAACTGACGCCATTGCGGGTTGATTGTGCTGGAATAGTCATACTCGCTTGGCGCGATGTATCTCAGGTCAATCCACATAAACACAACTGAGAACGCAAACCCAGCTACGACCCACCACCAAGATATGCCAGAGTCCCGGACAAACAAGTAGACGATCATCAGGAAGTTCATCCCGGCGGCGTAGTTCTTCCAGCGTTCAAAAACGAACTTGACTTTACCGATGGTCATTCAGCCACCTTCGGTACTTGTTGCAGTGGCGGGCAATGATTAACAATCGTCCCGCCCATCCTCTCGTGATATACCGGGGTGCAACCGATATACAGCTCCCTCGTCCGCGGACTATCCGGCGCAAAGTGCAGAGTATTGAACGCCCGTATATCTTCTGCGCTATACTTCCCCTTGTAAATCGACTCAGGGAGTATCATTGGGGATTCAATCTCATTCACCGATATGTTGATATGCTTGAGCCTGATATCCTGTACGTGCCTCACAAACTCATCCTTAATGTCCGTGTGATGGAATGTAGCCCATACGTTGAATCTCTTGGACGGCTTACACCGGATTATCTCAGAGACGTTCTTGAGGTTGGAATAGATCCTCACATCCGTTCCCCTATCTGTCAGGTAATTAACTATCTTGTGCATACCGAGATGGAACGATGGCTCACCCCCGGAAATACAGACATAGGAGATCCACTCAGGGTATTCGGTCCCTAGAAACTCAACCCATTCCTCGGCGGTGCATTCCTCATACTTCTGCACCTTACCCTCTGTAAACATGGGGCAATATCCACAGTGAAGATTGCACTTCGTTGTGAGTATCAACGTGAACCACGCGCCACGTGTGTACTTCCCGCCCCGACGTGGATTAACCAATAGCTTATTGAATAAACTACTCATACCGCTCTCTCCTTTAGTTCGTGAATGATCGCCGCCACTCCCAAAACAATGCAACCGGGGGCTAGAAAGTGTAAGATTGCCAAGAACAAATCCGGCGGAACGCGAAAATACAGCCCCGGCCCGTCACCATAGAGGAATACGTTGAGCAAGCCAAGCACAACGACAAGTAATACCTTCCTCATTTCTTCTCTCCCTCTTTGGGATAGGAAAATAACTCCATTTGCCTTAAACGGTTGCGTTGTTCGCGATTCAAAAGATTTCTCCGTCTACCGTGGGGAAATCTTTTGGCCATTCACCAATAAATTCAGATTTAAACCGTTTCAAGTCATTATCAGCAGCACAGAATTGACTTTTTCGTTCGTTGTGTTCCGGTTCCCAACTTCTGACATTCCCAACCATCCCGATTGTCTCCTTGATCTTCTCCAGCAGCTCCACGCCTTTTGCCCCGTCCAATCCATCCTCGTCATACACGGCGTTGCAAATGGCGTCGTAGCAAGAATCCAGAAGCGCGGTCAACAAGTCGATTCGCGCGACCAACTGGTTTTCCCTCTGGCCCCATTGTAAACTCGCACTTCTCATTTCTTCGGCCAGCTCTTTCATTACCCCCCCCCCTATCTTGTGAGTTGCAATTTTTTTGCCTCTATCCGATCCTTTATCGCCTCTTCGATCTCTTCAAGACAGTCAATGTAATCGTCATCGTTTAACTGTTCTGTGCGGCGACTGATTTCTTCCAACAAGTCTCCAGCAACTACGTAGCCCCTTTTCGCCTTTGCCATAAATCCTCCTGATTAAATGCGTTCACCCACAGCCCGCAGTATCTCTTTCGCAACCAATAATCCGTTGATATAACTCTGCGTCGTCAACGCCCTAACCACATCCTTCCTCTTTGCGGCCTCGCGGCGTTGCCTAACTCCATCGCGAATTGCCAAATTAAGGGCTTTGCGAAGCTCAAATCGTAGTTGCTTTGCCGTCATCTGTGGTTTAGTGTCTTGTAGGTGTCGCACCGTTATTCAGCCCTCCTTCGGTAATGTTATCGTTTCTCCCGCCCGCCCCATCGCGGCTTTGAGCACCGCCAATCCCCAACGCACTTCTTCAAGTTGATCTTGAGCCATCTTGATATTTCTAATGGTTGTTTCTCGGTAGCGTTCCTCTTCTGCGTTGGGATCGCCCAGAAAGGAAAGCGTTTTTATCAGATTCTTTTCCGCGAACTCAAGTGTTTCGATTGCATGCATTTTCTTTACCCTTTCCTGGTTTCGCGTAGCTTACGCACCGCTTCTTCTGGGGTTGGCAGATCGGTGAAATATCCGTCGATCTCCAGTGGGTTCCTTACGTCCTTCTCGAATAGCCACAAGAGACAGGCTGCGATTCCCGCCTCGTATGTCTTCCCAATGAATCGGTCTTGCTGACCGTCAACACATTCATCGAACAGCGCGTCGATTTCTTCGTCTGTCCTTTGGTTCACCCGGATTTCGTACGTCTTGTCTATGTCTGGGTGTTCCAATAACGCGTTGCAAAGCTCGCAAAGAAGTTGATGAGTGAATGTGCCCGCTTCGTGATTTTCAGCGCGATTGAGGATGTCTCTAACCTTTGTGATCTTCATTTTCCGTCCTCTTGGTAGTAAGGGGTGATCATGCCTTGTCCTCTTTACAGGTGAGGACGGACTTCGCAATATTTACAGCATCAAGGGCGGCAGCACGACTATAATCCAGTTTTGCAATATCCCCTACCGCCTTCTCCAGTTCCAAGACGCGGGAATACTGTTGCTCGTTTGTCAATTTCACGTCCTCAGATTCACCAATGATAACGGTCTGGGCTTGCTCCTGGGATTCGGTGAGGACGGCAAGGCGATTCATTTCTGTCTTGAGTTCTGCGATCGCATTGCCGATTACTGATAGATAATCGTCGATACCGCCCGTGATTCCGAGCTTGTCAGCGATTGTGGCAAGCGTCATGTCTGCATCCTCGGCTTCATTGTGAAGATCGACCCCCTCCTTTGTCAGCCTCTCCACCTCTGCCTTGAGTTCATTGATCGTTGCCTGTGCGTTGTCATAGGCAGTCCCGGCCTTCATCAGTTCGTTTTCGCGGTCGGCAACCTCTGCCCGGTAGCTGTCTATCTGACGCGTCAGTTCGGTTTCAAGGAGTGACTTGTCGGCCTTGAGTTCTGCGTTCTCTCGCTCAAGAGTAGTATAATCCGCGGCATCGACATAAACATTGGCAAGCCCCTTCCCTTCAACATGGATCGTCCGCAAGAGTTTGCTCGTTAGGATTGCATTTTGCTTCTCTGCGTTCTCTCGCTCAAGGCGTTCAATGTCCGCTGCATCGGCCTGACGATTGCCGCTCAGTATTTTGTTTTCGAGTTTCAACTCTTCCACCTCTCGGCGAGCGGAGAGAGCGGCACATCGATAAAATGTCTCAACTGGCTTGGGAAACGAAGGGCTAAGTTGTAGAAGAAATAGTTCCAGTTCCTTCTCCAGCTCTTGCTCAATCTGTTCGTTCATGGCGTTCTCCTTGATCTCGGCTTCTTGTGCACCCTCGTTGATTGTACTGTCGGTGTCAATGCGTATTTTCACTTCACACCTCCTTTGCGAGCCTTACGTATCTGACTGGTCGCTATCAAGTTGAGTTTTGCAAGCACGATATCGCCGGGATTATAACCGTTGATTGTTGTAGAATGGTAATCGCTGAGGATGTTGCAGGCGGCAAGCACGCCCTCAACCCAACGCGGATCTCTGGCGCGAATAACAGGATTTACCTCCTCAAACGACCAATAAGCATATAGTGATTTCTTTTTCATCTTCCACCTCCTATGCGGGCCTTGCGCCAGCTCATTCCCTGACCACACTGGGGACAGTCTTTACCGTTTAGTCCCTTGTGTGGCGGGTCTGCCATATTCTGGTGGCACGTCGGGCAAGGAAATACACGCTTAAGCTTCTTGCGTTTCATCTTCCACCTCCTGCAATGCGGGAACGGAGCCACTCAGCGCGAGCGATTCGTGATGCGCTTCTAAATGATTTCTCTACCTTCAATTCATCATAGCGTTTGACTATCACCTTGCGTTCATCGTTCACGGCGTCGGTGAGCACATCGGGATAGTCCCGCAGGCTGTCCATCACATCGACGATAAACTCATACTCATCCCTTGGCGGGTCAAGGGAGCGGGGCTCGGCTTTTTGGACTCGTGCGACGAGATATTCAATGGCTTGGGCGCGTGCGGTTTGTCCGCTCTCGCGTAGGTTTGCGGAAATAATCAGAAAGTCGGTGACATTCTTATCGTCGGGCCAGAATGTCGAAGGTTTCAGTTCGCTCATACGTCCTCCTCGGTTATTGTTTTTCTCCAATCAAAGTGATAAACGCGATTTCCAAAAACCATTTGCCGTCAAAGTTACTCACGCAGAATAGACTATCCACGCGGAATACATCACCATAGGGATATTCAACGGAGAGAAACGAAAGCTCGAATCCCCAGTATGACCAATCTATAAAAATGCTGAATAATTCCAGGTGAATCATTATTTCACTCCTGCCTTGATGCGGTTAGAGAAACCATACGAACAACAGCACCGTCACAAGAAGCCCCGTGACAAATCCGAAACCGAAATACATTTTTTCACCATAAGTCATACGTCCTCCTTTTTCTTGACTACCAAATACACTCGGACAATCGCTTCGTCACCACACATGCTCTTAAACCAACGCTTTTTGAATGGACGCGTGAATGTCTTACCGCATCGCTTGCAATGGTATTTATACAACCTCTTCATCACCCCTCCTTTACTGATTCGATGGCCTCGAGGAGAGAGGGGGCGGTAATAGGCGGATCGCATTGCCCTTTTGCCAGCGTGAGCGCGACACGGGTTGGCATAGCGATTGGATATTCCAGATGCAATTCGACAAACCCGTCATTTATTATTCTCTCCAGCTTGTCCAGCGCATCCGCCTTGCGGCCGTGAATCACGCACTGGGCCTTGAGCGTTTTGATTGTGCTGCGGTACTCCTTTTCCAACTTCGCCCGCCATTCAGCATCGCCCTCGTCGTAGAGTTCGGCCTTCTTGAATCTCTCCACTACGGCGGGATCGTCGGCACAAAAAACAGTAGCGGGTAAAATTTTGATTGTATCGGTATCAGACCTTACAGCAATAGCTCCTTCATATCTTTTCGGTTCGCTCATTGTTGTCCCTCCAAAAGGTTAGATGTTCAAAACTATTACACCATCGTTGCCCATTATCTCTTTCGCTTCTTCGATAGGGTCTTTTTCTGTCCAGACTCCGCCCGGCAGCTTTTCGATTTCAAGAGATTCTCCAAACATCGCTGTTGCCTTCCCTACCATATCCTTCCAGTTTGCCGTCGTTACCTGTACATCAAGGATGTCCCAATCGGTAAGTTGTGGATGTTGTTGAAGCACGAATGGGCGGCAAAACTTACCGGCTCGTGGAAGTTGATGGGTGTAAAGGTTCTCGTCCAGCATAAAGTTGAGAATCTCATAAACCTTGCCAATATCACAGAGCAGGTGATCGTGAGAGATACTAAGAACTATGCCTATGTCAAATTTCATATTCTCCTCCTGTTAAAATACGGGGTGCGGTGCTGGCAAGTCCGATACCTGCGAAAGCGTCTCGAAGAAATCGAGATGAAACGCCACAGCTACCGCAACCCGGTGATGGCTACGAAGATTTTGGCAGTATGTGAACATCAACTCTGTTCCTCCTATGTGTGTGAACGGGAACGAAACTGTTCGATTTTCTCTGCCAATTCATTCATGCCGATATTCGGAATCGCGTCATAGATTTCATCAATGAGTTTCCTTTCCTCGCTCACCGGGGAGGGGGAGGACAAATACCTTGAAGCGACCTTAATCCATTTTTGCTTGTCGATAAAACTAACAATATCGTGAGAGCGCGTCGCGAGCAATTCGTCGATAAGTTTCTCA
>Ga0209318_1000421_pt1 | contig 42311 bp, 70 predicted proteins | sample RifGroE1_FD_183999 | JGI IMG/M metagenome (GOLD analysis project Ga0209318, IMG submission 183999) | Groundwater microbial communities from Rifle, Colorado, USA - Groundwater E1 (SPAdes) (version 2) | ecosystem: Environmental > Aquatic > Deep subsurface > Groundwater | place: Rifle, Colorado... | reverse complement strand
AATCGTATTTTAATCCTAAAATTTTGTGTAAATATTTAATACTATCTACAAATGATAACTTCATATTAAAACCAATTAAAGTAATTAAATCTGCATGTTTACCTATATCTCTTGTATGATTAACACAATTTAAATTTTCATCATTATATATATTTATTGCTGTTTTATTATCTCCATCTTTATTTGAACAAGTATAATATCCTTTATTATGATATTGAATATGATGACAACCTATTTGTTCAAGAATATATTCTATTTTATTATTTTCATATATATAATTTTTTAATTCAGTAATTGTCATATTACATACCTCATATCATAAAAGTATCACCTACCTTAAAAATCCATAGGAACTTTTGCTATACCTATTTCTTTATAAATATTCCTAGAAAGATCATGTTCCGCTATAATCTGATATTCGTTTGTCGAACCAAACCTATTTTTAGGTATAAATATAATTGTATAATGTTTATTTCTTTCAAGTTTAAAAGGAATTTTTGTGAGTTTTTTCTTACCTTCCAATCTATAACATTTTAATTCTGCTCTTCCTCCTTCATATTCGTCATCAAAAGGTTTTCTAATCATTATATTAGTAGAAACAACATCGACAATATTCTTGGCCAACCCAATACATTCATTAGTATAATATCTTTTCTTTGTAGCATCTTTCCCTAATTGATATGTAATCCATATATGTACATTTTTACCTACAGGTTTAATAGTATCATAAATATCAACACTGTCTTTAGTCATTGATTGCCATTGTTGTTCATTTTTATTATCAGCAGACACCTTCATTGTATCTAAAATGAAATATTTACAACCTAATGAGCAATACTTTTTAATTGTTTTAATTGCTAATGATGCTATATATTTTGGAAATGGTACAATAGTAATATTTTTATTTTCTTTTTTTGATTCAATCCAATCTGCACATTTTTTTAACAATTCCCATTGTTCTTCTGAAAAGCCACCATCACGTAATATGTATTTTTGTAAATCCTTTTTAAATACATTATTAGCTACCCAAACAATTAATTCTTTTCTCCATTTTGATTCATCTTCTTCATTTATCATAATACATATTTGTTCGTTATAATGTAATATTTGTGGTAAAATTAATTCTATTGTTGTCGTTGTTTTTCCTACACCACTTAAAGCACCTAACATAGTTACATGACCTTGTAAATTGCCACCAATTTCTTTATTAAGAATAGGAGAATTATATAAAGGCATACCAACATTTTCACCTTTATCTAATCTTTCTAATAATTTATGTATATCATCACATAAATTATAACTTTTTACATCACCTTCAACATTAACAAATATATGATTTAACTGTGCTTCAAACATATCATAAATTTGTTCTGCTGACATATCCACAAATTCTTTAATTTTATCATGTACAGGAAATCTTCTTGCTAACAATTGTAAAACTGCATTCCATTTATTTAACTCATCAATATAACCATTGATATTTTCTATATTGACATATTCCTTAGATTTATCAATGGTATCATAACCACCATATTCATCATACTTTTGTTTTAGTTTAGGATGTTTTTCAAGATATAAACCAATAGTAATATCATCTAATGTTTTCTTTCCTTCTTTAATAATAATGTCATAACCTATCTGCCAATAAACCTTCCATACATTACTACTAAAACTTTTAAGATTTAATTTGTCATATGTAAAATATAAATCAGGATTCTTGTATAAAGAAGAAACTATATTAGCTTCACAAGCAAGTTTATATTCTTGCACCTTCTTACTTGATTTTATTAATTCAATCTCAAGAGGTGTTAATTCTTTTTTATTTTTTTCTGCCATCAATACACCATCCTATTTACCACAATTCTTCTAATTCATTATTTAGTTTTTTATTATTACTTTTATTTTTATATTCTGCACCTTCATGTGTCATATTTTCAAATTCCATACTTTTAACTTTTTCTTCTGATTTAACTACTTGTTTCAATCTATTTACCACATCATTAATTTCTTTTTCAATTATAATCATAATAGTATTAAATTTATGTTGCTCATTTTTAAAATCTTGTGACCTAACTATTTGCTTTATTTTCATTTTATTAATTTTAAAAGTATATAAAATATGCTGATACTCATAATCAGCCATAGATGTAGTTTTTTTATTTGCTATAAATTTACCTTCTTTTAAACCTTTTAATCTTAATACCATATATGAAGGCAATTTTTGAGATTTATCATATTCAAATATTTCTAATTTTATATATTGATATAATTCATCCCAATCTTTTTTTTCTTTCTCCGTCATTTTTGCCATATTTATCACCTATAAATTATAATAATATTAGGAGAGATTATAATCTCTCCTATAATTTTCAACCTTTAAGAAGCAATTACTTCTAAAAATTCTACTAATTCTTTAAGTTTTTCTATATCAGAAGATTCTAATTCTTTGGCAGATAATTCTAATTCTTTCATTTTAGTAGTAACTTTTTTAACCTTTTCATTATCATTTCTTATTTTAGGCATTGAAGATTTAAATTTTTCTAATAGATTATTTCTTTCTTCTTCTTCTTTTCTTTTATCTATCTCTTCTTTTTTCTTAGTAGCAACTTCTTCTACTATTTTATCTTTTTCAGTTTCTTGTTCTTTTTTAGTTTCTTCGATTGATTTTATCCCAGATTGTTTTTCATGTTCAATTTTAATAGCATCTTCAATCGCTCTAATAAATTCATTTGGATCAAATATTATTGAATCAATAATTTCAGAAAATCTCGATTTAGAATCAATATTAAAATTATCATCTCTAAAAGTTATTTTTCTACTTTCATTACTAACTTTACCTTGTATTTTTTCTTTACCAGTAAAATCTTTTTTTCCTGTTTTTTCTTGAATTATTTCTCTATCAATACTTGCCACACCAAGAATATGTAATTTTGTTTTAAGTGCATTAAAATAATTATGCTGCATATTAGTAGTTATAATATCATAATCAAGACCAGACATTGGATCACTCATAGTTCTTTTCTTTGTATGACCAACTAAAAACATAGCAACGCCTACTCTTTTTAATTCCCACATTCTACTCATAATTAATTCTAGTGTAAACTTCTCTCCTTCACCATAACCACCCCATGCTTGTTTAATTGTTTTTGCTTCTTTTTTATCTTTTTTACTTGGATTTTCTCTAATTTCTTTATTATAAAGTCTTATTGCTTCTGGTTCTGCTATATTAATTAATTCATCTAAAGTATCCCATACAATTACTTTTAAATCTTTATAATCCGTAAGTTTATTTTCAATAACATCTTCAGTAAATTCATCAAATGTGTCCCAATCAGGAATATCTTCATATATTACTCCGGCGATAGCATCAATACCATCTTCTTTACCACAGTTAGCTATAATATATCCAGTTTCACCAACAAGTTTTTCACATACTTGTTTTACAAGAGTAGTCTTGCCAATTCCACTTAAACCAATTAATCCAATATTATAAGCTAATGGATCTACTTTAATTACATTTTTTTTACCAAATTTACGAGCCAAAATATAACCACCTTTTTATGTATTTTTATTTTATTATTTTATATGAAGGAGAAATAAAAAATCTCCTTCATATTTTATACTATTTAATCATTATCTTCTGCAAGTAATTTATCTAATTCATCTAAAGTATATTCAACAATATCTTCTTCTTCAGATTCATTTTTACTATTTGTATCAGCATTCTTATCATTTTTGCCCTTATCTTCTTTTTCACTAAGCAATTGATTTAAGAATACTAAATCTTCAAATTTATATTTTTCATCTGTTCTTTGAATTACAGGTTTTTTATCATCACCTTCACCTACAAGTTTAATAACAGGTTTTTTGATTAACATTTTCTTTTCTCTAGTATTTCCGACAGCACATTTTGCTAATGCTTCTTCTTCTGTATAAGCACCTAATTCAATTAATTCTCTAATATCTTCAGGTACATCATCAAGAGTAATATTAACTTTTGCTTGACCTTCAACAATAATACCTTCTACTGTGATTTCATTAACATTATCTTTTTTTGCTTTAAACATTTTTACAAGTAATTTTGCACCTTTTTCTAAATCTTTTTCTGGTACTTCAAATTGAAATACTTTAGTGAATACTACATTTTGTTTAATTTCAATCTTATCTTGACCGTATTTACCAACATAATCAACAATATATGTAGTGATTGGGAATGAACCAGATTCTTTATCATATTTGCCAATACTATCTTTATCAACAAGAATTGTTTGTTGGAATGTTGCAGAATATTTAGATACATCATCTGCTTTTGATAAAAAGACAGAAGTAATTTCCTTTTTAACTTGAATACTATCTTGATATAGAGAATATTTCAAATTGCCTTTCACATTAACAACCATTCCATCAGTAAGATGTTCTTTTATGTATTCAATAGCATCATATGAAGATAAAAATTTCTTAGAAAAAGTTTTTTCTTTTGCATCTTTTTCTAATCCTACAGTAATAAAACATTGATTTCCAACTTGTTCAGTGATATTTTCGTCAAGTCTATCTTCCCAATCAATAGTGAATTTATTTTCATAATCGTCTTTATCTTTTCCATCTTCTGTTTTCTTACCATGAACATAAACAACAGAATCACCTTTGTTACTATATCCACCCATCATGTCAGCATAAACTACATTTCCATTGCCACAGTCTACACCAAGATTCATAACATTATAAACCCAACCAGAATTTGATTCTTCATCAATTTTAAAAGTATAATCATTAACTTTTGCTTCGCCAATTAATTGAAATTGTGCTGTACCTTTTTTAAGAATTGTTTTTTCTTCTTTAGTTTTTGCCATATGTATATTTAGTCTCCTTTTTATTTTTATTTATTTTATTATTCCTATATAACCATATAATTAATTTATTAGTTTACCAAATCCTACTCTTCATCTTCACTACCACTATCATCCATGCTATCTTCTCCATCTTCTTCTTCAACTAATCTTAAACTACCCTCACTAATAACTACAGCAGGCCAAATTTCCTCACATTCCTTTTCTTTTGGCATCATTTGAATCTTAAGTTTATCTCCTTTACCTTGTAGTTTTGTTATTCTACCTTCCTTTACTAGACCAGAATCAAGACAGAATTGGATGCTATCTCCTTCTGAAATAGTTAATTCTTCACCATCTGCATCTAAAATTACTACTGATTTGTACGGATCAACCTTAATTTCTACCATAAATCATTTCTCCTTTTCTTTTTAATTTTTTGGATTTAACTTTGTATTTCTCAACTTCTTACTCCCTACCTCTTACCCTTCCATAACTTAATCCTTCATTATTATACATTTATTTTTACATTCTGTCAAGGGGAATTTTATTTATTTTTAATTTATTTCCCCTTGAACAAAATTTAACACCCTTAATTAATCATTCTAATAAATTCATCTTCACCGATTACTTGTATACCATCTTTAATCGCTTTTTCAACTTTACTACTACCTTTGATACTACCAACGATCAAGTAATCTAATGACTTAGCATAACCTGAAGCAAATGTAGCACCTAAACCTTCTAATAAATTTTTAAGTTCTTCCTTTTTGTAATTACTAAAACTGCCAGTTGCATAAACTTTTTTCTCACTAAAAAAATTATCTGTATTAAACATCTCTTTCTTTTCCTCCTTCTTAATACTAATAACATCCAACAATTCCTTAAATTGTTTCATATTATCTTCATCTTTAAAATATGAATAAATACTCATTGCAGTAGTTTCACCAAAATCTTCAATATCAATAAAATTATGATAAGAATTAGTTGCTTTTAGAAATGCATTAATATCACTATTGAAATGTTTCTCTAATCTATTAGAACTGCCAAATCCAATATTTTTAATTCCTAAAGATGCAATTAGTGAACACATTTTAATACTCTTAGAATTTTCAATCGCTTTAATCATCTTGTTATACGATTTCAAAGCAAAACCAGAAAGTGATATAATATCTTTTTTATATCTTTCTAACTTGAAAATATCCATATAACAAGTTAAAAAACCTTTGTCAATAAATACTTCTAATGATGCTTCACCAATATCAGAGATATTAAAACATTGTTTATTAACAAAGTGTTTAAGTTTTTTAAGTAGTTTTGCATCGCAATCAGGATTAAGACAGAATAAATCATGCGTATTTACTACTTTTCTTATTTCTACTTTTCCTTTACAAGTTGGGCATTCAGTAGGAATTAAATCTGTCCCACTTCTTGTAATATTATTTTCAATAGCAGGAATAATTTTATTCCTTTTTGATACTTCAATTACATCATTTTTACCAAGTTTTAATTGCCAAAATCTATCTAAATTATGTGTTGTTGCTCTATTAACCTCAGTTCCTTCAATGTTAACTGTCTCAAAAATTCCTGTTCCAACAATTTTACCAAATCTACTTGTGTTCCATTCTGTGTATAGATATTTTGTCTTAAACCAACTATCCTCGAATTTGAAAGAAATTGATCCATTATAATGATGATTGGTTTTGCCTAATGATTCTGCATATTTAATATCATTGAATGTTAGTACTAGGCCATCAATTGGATAATCAAAAGTAGGAATATCTTCTATAATCTTATTTATAATTTCTTCAAGATTATCTTTAGTAACAATCCAATATTGAACAGTATCAAATCCTTGTGATTTTAACCATTCTAATTGTTCTACTTTAGTTTTAAATTTATTTCCTTTAAGAATATTAAAAGCACAAAATTCAATATTTCTATCCTTACATACTTTAGAATCAAGCAAACCAACCGAGCCATTTGCTAAATTCCTTGGATTGGCATACTTATCTTCTGTATTTTTAATTTTTGCATTTAATTCATTAAATGAAGAATATTTCATATAATTCTCACCAACAATTTGAATTTCATTTACATCATCAATTGTTAATGGAATATTTTTAATACTATTAACATTATGAGAAATATCTTCTCCGATATTTGTTTCTGAATCACCTCTAGTTACTAATTGTTTAAATTCTTTTTGATAAGTTACTTTTCCTGTCCCTCCATCAATCTTTAACATTAATACACCCTGTTTGTCACCTAACCATTTTACCAATTTAGGAATTTCTTTAATCTTGTCAAGTGACAATAAAGGGATATTATGGTGTACTTTTGGTAGATTTGATACTACTTTATAACCTGCTCTTTGCGTTGGAGAATTAGATAATATGATATTTGTAGATTCTTCTAATGATTTAAGTTCGTCAAATAAGATATTGTATTCACGATTCTCCATTATAGAAGTATTTAGATTATAGTATGTATCACATGCTTTGTTTAATAGTGTGGTTAACTCTTGAATTCTCTTGATCTTATCCATATGTAACCTCCTTTAAATTTTCTATCCACATTATAACATTTATTTTATCATTCTGTCAACAATTATTTTGCTTTTTAAATTCTTTTTCATAATCTTCCGGTGTAAATCCACAATCAATTAAATAATCAATACATGATTGAATTATTTCTTCTTTAGTTAATTCTACATCGTGACTTATACATGTACCACATAATTCATGATACTCTTCAAAATATTCTCCAATATTTATTTCTTCTTCTGGTATTATTTTTCTACAAGTACGACACCAAAAGTACATATTTATTTCTCCTTTTTCTTTAAAGTTTGAATAAAATCTTTCTTTTATTATAATATTTATATTATACTTTAATTTTATGTATATAAATACTCTCTAATCCTTATAAATCAAGGGTTTGTAAAATTAGATTTTTCTAAAACTGCTTTAATTTCATTTGCAATATCTTTTAAATTTTTAGTATCATTTAAAGTGAGATTAATTGTAATATTAACTGATTTAGTTTCTTCAACAGGTTCAACATACTCATAAACACAATTATAATTATATATACTTCCAGTTTTCATAAATTTTAAGGCATTGAATCGTTTATCATAACCATATTTAACTTTATATAATTTTTTAATATAATTATATCGTTCATCGTGCTCATCAAATATTTGACCACTATCTTCATCTTTATAACATTTCCACCAAGGACAATTATCTGAATCTCTTTTTATAATTACTCCCATCTCTCCATTTTTATTTTCAAACACCATAAATTCTTCTAGTTTAGGTTTATTCATATTAAATTTCCTCCTTTTTATTTTAATCTATTATATTTACATTCTATCTTTAAGTATATTTAAAATATCAATTTCTTTTACTATCTCATCTAATTCTTCTCTTACTCCTAATTGATCTGCAATACTTTCGGCAAATTCTTTATACTCTTTAGGAGATGAATTAGAATTAAGTTTATCTAATGTATCTGTACCAATTGCCATTCGTTTAATAAATTCAATTAACTTATCATATAGTTTATTAATATACTCTTGTCTTTCTTCTTGATTTATTTCTTCAAAATTATTATACATATAAATTCCTCCTAGTTTTTTATTTTTCTTTTTAACTATTATTATTTTAACATTCTTTTATTAACTTGTCAACTATAATCTTTCAACCAATCCATATTCCCTCACAAAACTATCTAAATCAAATTTAAACTGAAATCCAGCAGCTTTAGTATGCCCGCCTCCTCCAAACATCTTAGCAACCTCAGAACAATCTACTTCACCTTTAGTCCTTAAACTAGCAATACCTTTATTCAAACTAAAGAATAAATAGTAATCAATATTATCATCATTAATAAAATCTCTAACTTCTCCTGCATGCTGAGTAGACAAAAATACAGCAACAGTTTTACCCTGATTATCTTTATATAGTTTCATATTTTTCTTTTGTTCTTCGATAAATTTCATTTTACGTTCATTAGCTAATTCTAATATTAATTCTTCTGATTTAGTTAAGGTACAATCTGGATTATCTAAGAATCTATTCATAAACCTTTCAAATCCATATTCATAAGCAAGCATATTTAACTTTTTACTCAATGGATATTTATGAATCCAAAGGTCATAGTCATTAGCATATGTAACTAAGTCAATATATTTTGCTAATTTTTCTGATGCTTCACAATCTGTATATCTATCCATCAACCATTCATAAAATACTCTCGCACCACATTTATCATCTGCAAATGTAACCCAATTATATTTAGTTAGCCATTTTGCAGTTTTATGATGATCAAATAATAATACACAATCATTGTATTGAGAATTATTTTCTTCAATCTTTTCTGCAACTTCTTCATTAACTGATATGTCAGTAATAAAAATAACATCTTTACCTAAATGTTCTAATACTTTTTCATTAATGTCATCATAATTACAGAATTCTACTTTTGCATTAGGATATACTACTTTTCCTATGATTGCTGCTGAAATCCCGTCATAATCTGAATGCGTTAAAATAATCAAATTAATTTCCTCCTTTAAATTCTCCATAATATTTTTCTCTTAATTTTTTTGCTAATTCACCAGCTTCATCTACATCATCAAAATCACCAAATCTAACACATTTTCCATTTATTTGCAATTGTACTCTCCATTGTTCTTTACTAGATACCCAACATACATTTCTATAACCAGAACTATTATTAATATTTTTATTTTTTCTATGTTTTGCGTTATTGCTCTTATTAATAATTCTCAAATTATATTTTCTATTATTTAATTTGTCTTGATCTATATGATCTACAACTTGTATATTATTTTTATCAAAATCAACATTCATAATAACCATTTGTAAATAATAATTTGATTTTTGTCCTTTTGTTTTTCTTCCAGTGGCTCCTGCATAATAATATTTATGTGTTGGTTCAAGTCGTAAATGCCAATGCAATCCCATTGCTTTAATACGTTCTAAGTCTTCTGTATCAATTAATGTTTCTTGTTTTAATCCTTTTTTATTTTCTAAGAATATAGCAGTAATGTCTCCACGAATTTCATAATCATTAAATGATTTTCCTTTTGGTTGATATGTGCTTATACTATTTACTATTTTATTTATATATTCTTCTTTTACTGTATATTTTTCAGATAAATATTTTATGTATTTATTAGGTACTTTATTTACTATAAACCATCTATATATTGAATTTGGAGATATTCCTAACTCTTCTGCTAATTTATAAACATTAGTATTATTATTTAAAACTAATTCTTGTAACCCTATCAATAATATATTAACCTCCTTTTTAAGTTGTGATAAAGTTTATGTTTCATTATGATTTTTATACTACATATAGTATTCATAATCTATATTTATACTATATGTAGTATCTCTAAACATTAAATCTACTAAATCATTGATTCAATTTCACCAATTTCTAATTCTACTTTTTTGTCTAACGAAAGCAAATTATGCAATTTCCGTTCTAAAACTTTCAATTTCCTATCTTCTTCCTCATACCTTAAAATCTCTAATTTTAATTTAATATCCGTAATCCATTCATCAACTCTAAATCCACTCATAATATATTCATCTTCTAATTCTAAATCAACAACAGATAATCTATACATATTTAATTTAATCAATAAATTAGTCAATAATTCTTTCTGTGAAACATGTAGATTATACCTTGTTCCATCCAATTCAATACTGCAATTTGTCAAAGGTGAAAATTTCTTTTTACCTTTTAAACCTTTCTTCTTCTCTGCAATCTGAGATTTCAACAACATAATCTTCTCATCGTTTGTGTTTTGTTTATTTGTCATATTATTTTCCCTCCGAATATAATTTTCCATTTGCTAAATATTCATTTTTATACATTGGTTGAATTTGATCATATAATTCTTGAATAGTACCTTCTATTCGTTTATATTTATAATAGTCATTATTACTTCTATTTTCATAAAAATAATATCCTAATTTATTATATACTTTGCCTATATAATATTCTTTTTTATCCGATCCATAACAATGCAAACCCCAATCTTTATTTACTTTTTCAAGAAATTCTTTAAGTGTATAATTAATATATTCATCTTTACTCTTGTCAATAGGTGAATAATGCGTATTGCGTTCAAGTTTATCAAATAAATCTGCATAATTTTCTATACATTCAGTAGATACTACATCAATAAATTTTTCACCTAAACTTTTTAATGTCAATATACTAAAATTTTTATTATCTCTATCATCTTCTTTTAAAACAAAGTAATGATATTTACCTTTATTTATATCTGTGTAAACATATTCATAACTATAACGACTATTTTCTTTATATATCCTTTCACTTTTAATATCGTGATAATCAAATCTACCCATATAAATATACTCTTCATTTGCTTTAGTTTTATATGTCCCACCTAATATTAATTCTTTTACTTTAACATAATATTTCTCATGAAGTATTTTATTATATTGAGTAATTTCTTTATAATCAGGTGAATCTATAGGTAATAATAATAAATCCTTACCATCCCACGCATAGATAAAAAATCCTTCCAATCCCTTTCCTTTCGTGGACGTTGCATTTTCAAGGATATAAAGTAGATTTTCTATTGTGATCTCAAATTCAAAATTACGCTGATCGTATACTCTGCAATAAGCATGTCGATGATTCCAAGAACTTTTATAATCACCAACTTTCTTATTTAATACAAATCCTGACGTTGGTTCATTTGAAAATTCTTGTGGTTCAATATTTTTATCGCGCCAGCCGTTCCATGATTTTTCTTTACGTAATATATTTTTCTGATCATAGTAAATTACATATGCTAATTTTTGAGTATATGTATCTGACCTGTTTTGAAATCCTACTTTAATTGTTTTAGGAATAAAGATATTTGATTTTATAAGTTTAACCTCCTTTATATTATTGTATTTTATATTATATAATTATATTTATATTATGTCAATAAGTTTTACCAAAATGACTCTGTTTTGTTTTTTTATTAATCTATATTTTCTTCTATACTATCTAAATAATTTTGATATGCTATGGTACAAGTCCCATAATCTTCACAAAATATAGGATTGTCACCATAGCAATGAACTCCTTTTAAATTATCTTCTAGTGGACAAAAATTACACAATTCTTCACCTAATTCTTCTTTTGATAATATTTTTTTCATATTGTTCTTCCTTTCTAGTTTCAAAACCATATTTTATGAGGATAAATAGGTTCTGGTAATATTACACCATGTAAATCTACTACTCTCCCACCTAATGTTTTTTTGTAATATTTTCGATTGTTTTCTAAACACTCAATATATCTATTTATATGTAAAGCACAATAATTATGAAATCCTTTATTTATCTGTCTTTCACAAGTTCTACAACTAGGTATCCAATTAGAAGAACATTTATTAGATTTATTTACTTCTACCACTTCAGGAATATATTTTATACCATTTATAATTACTTCCATAAAAGTCTCCTTTTAAATATTATGACAAAACCAATAATTTATGTAAATATTTTACTACATATAGTAGTTAAAATAATTAAATACTACTATATGTAGTATGTAAAATCTATAATCACACAACTCCATCATTAATTTTCTTACCAAACTTGCTTGCTGTACGAATACTATCATCATTCTCCAAACACACATTAAACTTACCTTCTATGGCTTGTGCTTCTGCTAATTTTCTTTGATATCTTTTAATAATATTATCTTCACAACTATTTTTATAATAAAGATGATAAATTCTATTCTCTAATGTGCTATTGGCTCTATAACCACGTCTATTACTTTGAACAATAGTTTCATACATATAACTTGGCATATAATTTATATAACTTTGAATATAAGTTAAATTTAGTCCACATTCAACTAATTTTGCATTTGTTATTAATACATCAAAACTATCTTTTTTCTTATCTAATAATTCTTTTCTGTCATATGTTGCTATTGAAGTTTTTAATATAAAACATTTTATATTATTTTTAGTTAATAATAATTCAATTCTTTTAGAAATAGTTTTTCCTTGCATATATTCTCCACCATTTGTAAAATCCACATATATACAACATTTTCTACCCTCAGATATTTCTTGTTTAACAATTTCTAATAATTTTTCTTCTTTTGGCAATACACAATCATCAATACATTTTGGTTGAATTAAATGTTCCATCTCATTTTTTACAATAGGAATACTATTCCAAACAAATGGATTATTAATATAATGCTTTATAATACTATTCTCATACATTTTTGCATTGAATGCATTAGTTGATCGAATATCATCCCATAATCTTCTTTCATTAAATTTCATTTCTTCTGATTGACTGATTGGAATATATATTTCAATTAATTCTGGCAAATCTTTTTCCAAATCATCTAATGTAGAAAAAATATAATTTTCTACTAAATATTTACTAAACACAATTGGATTTATACCTTCGATCTCTTTATAATCACTATCTTTAATTTCACTTCTACCTGAACGATAGTATTCTCCATCTTTCTTTTTACTCACAGCCATCAATGTACCATATGTTTTTATAAATCTTTCCATTTCTATAACTTCATTTGCTTTTAATTTATTAGGTATTAATCCAAGTAATAAATTATGAAGTGAACTAGAATATCCGTTGTTGGAACTTCCGCTAAGTAATAATATTTTTTTAGCGTAATTAAACAATGTTCTAGTAGAATTACCGATAATACTTTCGCCATTTCTGTCTTTATGTGCCTCGTCCACGATTACACTATCAAAATGAATATTTTTCACCTTAATAAATCTAATTAAACTACTTTTCTTTGTTTTATCATAAACACTTTGCCATAAAACAGCACCACAATTGCTACATTTATAGTTTGATTTCTTTGGATTACCAATAAAATCTTTTTCAGTAAAAAATACATCTTCCTTTTTTCTTAATTCATTTTTTAAAGGTACTCCACAATCAGGACAACAAGCAATAGTAATTTTTTCTTTAACTTCTTTAATAATTGGATAACTATAATTATAACTATAATTCATTACTTCTTTCTTAAATTTTATTTCTCTTGTTTTAATATTGATTCCAGGTGCTTTTTTAGAATCAAGTTTAAATGTTTCTTTTCCTACAAGAAAATATGTTGGTTTATCAAATTTCATTTCAGATTTATTATAAATATTAATAAAATCTGTAGTTTTCTTTATAATATGTATGTTTACTTTATCTTTAATACTATTCCTTATCTCATCTTTCCATTGAGTTAATGTAATAGCAGGAGTAACTATAAGAGTAATATAATTTTGTTTATTTTGATATAGGTGACAATGATTAATTTTTGTTGCAATTAATGTTTTCCCTACCCCCATTTGTGCCGCCAAATAAACAAATCTATCTCTCTTCAATACTTCTAATCCTGCCTGAATAACAGGTACTTGACCATCAAAAGGTTTTAACTTTCCTTCAAATATCTTAGGATTAATATTATTCTTATCATATAATACTTTAATATTATTTTTTAATCTTTCTTTAATAGGTTCAAGAAATTTGAAAATATAACTTTCTATACTATCTATTTCATCCCAATCAAAATCATCTTTAAATCCTTCTAATTTAAGGTTATTTAATTTCTCTTTAAACCAAGTTACATTAATTTTATATACTTTTAACTCTGTGAACATTGGATTATTAGTATATACTGTACATTCACTAACGCAATTGTAACTACTATATTTATATTTATCTTGTTCAATTTTATCTTTATCTAAAATTATTTTTACAATTTCACTTGTAACAGGTAAATAATGAATATTTCTTAGATACTTAGTAAGAATCTCACTTTTATCTTCATTATTCCAATTAATGCAATATTGATTAATTTTAGTATTGTAAATAACTGTATGTGTAAGATTATTCTCCATCCTATCAGACTTATATCTATAATGATTTTCTCTACCATATAGATTTTTACTATAAAATGTATCCTCTCTATCTCTTAATGATAATTCATAAGAATGAGATATTAAATCTGCACATACTTTCTTATTCTTAATGTTTAAATCACATAAAGAAATTAATATTGGTTCACTTTCATCTAAGATAATTAAATCTGCATTGCAATTAATCTTATTCTTACCACCTGCATGAATATATGGTATCATTTATTCTACCTCGCCTAATTCTTTAATCTTCAATTCTCCATCTTCAGAGCATAAAATATTCAAATAAGGCAAACTCATCTTAATTATTTTAGTTTCTGTTATCTTTTCTCCATTATCATCTTTATAAGTATTAACTTCTTTCTTCTCAATACTCTTAGTACCACCTATAACTACATGTTTCCCTTTCCCATCTAAATCTATTTCACCATTAATCATACCTGATGCTAATATATTTGCTATTTCACCTAGCTTTAATGGTTTAGGTACAGTTAATTTTTCTTCTCCTAGATTCTTCAATTCAGTAATATCTTTAACCCATTTCCACACACTATCATTTTTGCTAATATAACTATTTGACACTTCTACATATTGATGATTCTCTTTTAAAGTTTCATAATCTATATAAGGATAATTCATCATTCGATATGTATTGTACATTGATAATTCAAATTCTGGTTCTGATTCAATTATTCTTTTTATATCATTATAATTATTTTTATAATCCATTGCATCTGTAATATTATTTAAGTCATATGGAAATCTTTTTAATTTAGCAATAAAAATATATTGTTTATATTTTGCATATTCTTCTGCATTTACTTTGTATATTGCATTTTTAAACACATCGAAATGTTGACATAATATATCTAAACTATCAAGAAAATCATCTTTACGAATAACAAATACCATATATCCAGTTTTATAATCTTTTGTATTGGATGGGTTATATAAAATTTTTCTTTCTAAGATTTGGTTTAAGTAAAATTTTACATTACGAATTTTATTGGTTTCTCCGTATGGAGGGTTAAATAACATTAAGGATATTGAATTTTTTGGTAAATTCAATTCTTCAAATGATTTATTATATTTTTCATCAATATTTAGATTATCTTTAAAAACATTAAAACGATTTTCTTCTAATTCATTGCCAATCAATAATATATCGCTACTGTTTTCATCCTTCGGTATGAAAGATTTAAAAACGTCTAGCCAAGTTGATTCGCCAGAAAATAAATCGCAAATTATCGTAGGAAAATTACTTTTAAAACCGATTTGATATGTTAAATATTTTTTAATTAAATCATATCGTTTTAAAAGTAACCAGTGATCAAAAATAATATAATCTATAGGAACATTATTATCTGCACTTTTTATAAATAAACTATTATATTCTTCTTTATCCATAATATATTTTTTCAAATAACTTTGATTTATATAATCTATTTTTATTCTACCAAGAAGTCCTAATAGACGATGTGTTTCATAAGAGTTAGTAGGATAAAACATAAGTTTAGAATTAGCAACTAAACTATTGCTCAATATTAAACACCTCTAATTCCTTATCTAAAATTTCTTCAATTCTATCAAAATCCCAATACCAAATTTCTAATAAATTTATGTTATGTAACTTTGCATATTCTTTTTTACGTCTATCATGTTCAAGTTGTTTTAAAAAATCATCATAAGTTTTGTGAAATCCAGGTATGTATCTATCATGTTGTTCTCCTTGATATTCTATCAATAAATTATATTTTGGAAGATAGAAATCATATGATAATAAACCATTCCCTAAACCTACTAAACCATTATATTTCATTTGTGGTATGTAATAATCTTTAATATACTTATCTATTAACTTATTATATTGTTCTTGATAAATAGGTATAATATTCCTTGTTGTTAACGTATCAGATATTTTTATTTCTCCTTTTGATTCATTACAAAAAGGACATCTTCTACCTCTAAGAAAATTTTTAGCAGATACACTATATTCATTATTACATATATTATGTTTTATTTTTATTTTAGAATGAGAATTTATATATTTCCCATCTATAATAGTATATTCTTTTCCAACTAAATCATATACTTCTTTTTTAAACAATTCTAAATTTTTTGTTGGCTTACCTGATTTTACATGTTGACAGACTGGACATCTTTGTCCACTTAGAAACTTACTCGGTTTCATTTCAAATTCATTAAAATTACATAATTCACTATTATGCCTAATTTTTAATTTTGTTGCATCATTAACATATGTACTTAATATTGTATACTCATTTCCTATTTTTGGCAAAATTTCTTCAATGTAACTTTCATGTGTTTTAACTATTCCTCCATTACATTTAGGGCATCTTGCTCCTAGCCTTGTAAAAAACTATTGGGAGTCATCCAAAATTCATTAAAATTACAATTTACATTATTATGTCTTATTTTTATTTTTTCACTTGATTTTAAATATTTACTTAACAATTCATATTCTCCATTAGAAATTTTATTAAATATTATTATAAATTCTTCATGTGTTCTTCTTTTTCTTGCCATATATTATAATTCTCCTTCTTTCTATTATATTTATATTCTTAATTATTTAATTTCCTTAATAACTTTTTCAAAAAATCTCTCCCATTGACAATTTCCAATTTCATTTGTCATTTTATATGCTAAATGTTGAAATAATGTTACTTCAAAAACATCATTCTTAATATCTAACAATAAATCTTTCACTAAAATCCATGCTTCACCACGTAAGACAACGCATCCAAATGTATCGTTGTAAATAAATTTCTTTCTAAATTCATAATCATGATTATATATTTCTATACTATTAAAATCTCTATGTTGAATAAATAAATCGTCATTATGTATAAAACATGAGCATTTACATTTTTTATGTATCCAATCAACTGAAAATGATTGTTTGATATTCTTTAATAAATGTGGTTTAATTAATTTTGGTTGATTATATTGACGTTGGGAATGAATAATTATTTCAGATTGTGGCTGAGGTTTATAAAATATACTTTTTATTATTTTATTATATACTCCTTTTTATATTTTAATACTTTAATGGTTACAAGTGTATTTCCTTATATCATTATATATTAGTTGTTTAGTTAATCATAAACAACTAATATATAACATTTAAAAACTACTATTTAATATTATTCCAACACTAAATCTATTTCTATCTCATCATAAGTATCACCATAGCTAAATCCAATAATTTTAATACCATTAAAACTTTTCAAAGTTAAATCATCATTATATGCATTTTTATAATATTCCAATTTCTTATCAAAATTTGTAATTGGATTAATAATTACTTCTGCTTCTTCAAATCCTTCCATTTTAATTTTAACTCCAACATATGGATAACCTTGTTCTTTTGCAGAATTAAAACATACTTCTAAATTTTCCATTGTTAACATATAATCATTTCTCCTTTTCATATTATATTTTTTATTCTTCTACAATTTCTACTTCATTTTCAAGCATATATACATAATAATGTCCTTCTTCATGAATAAATATATCATTCTTTTCCCATAACGATTCATTATCAGGAATATAACCAATAGATTCTTTTAATTCTTCCTTAGTTAATTCATAAAGTCTTTTTGCTTCAACTATTTTTCCAATTTTTCTTTCAGAAATACTATTCTTATTTTTTAATATCTTTACCTTCATATGTATCTATTCTCCTTTAGTATCTATTTGTATTAGTGCAATTCTTAATAGCTTCAATAAAATCTTGAGCAACCACAAGATGTTTTTCTCCGTTGATTTCTATCTATACCATATTATCTCTATTCCAATGACTTAGGATAATTAATTTAGGCATATCTTTTTTAATTTCAAGATTATCATTATATGTTCCTACTTCACAATTTACTTTAATCATATTAATTTTCCCCTCTTTATATTGTATTTTTACATGACTAATTTTTATTTTAATACTTTATAAAATACATAATTATAAAAATCAATGTGGGCAATTGCAATATAATTTCTGCAAATCTTTTTTTAGGTGGATTATCATCAAATACTCTAGTAATAAATAATAAACACTGCATAATTAAAGTATACCAAGCACAAATTATAAATAATAAATCCAAAAGTTATTTCTCCTTTCTTTTTATATTTATATATAAATACAATTTAATATCTCAAATGCCATACTTTCATTGCTCCGCTCAATGCACCATTATCACCAAACATTAAGTATCCGCAAAACATAATAAATGCAGTAGTTACAATATGACTAATCTCAATATTACCAATAACCTTTTTATTTAATAATTCTTTCATAATAAATTCCTCCTTTAATATTAATTTATTATTTTTTTTATTCTTACTCTACACAATTAACAACAATATCGATATCACAATGTGTAATCCCTAATCTATATACAAATAACTTGTCAATGCTTTTTCTTTATTCTTAGAATTTGCTTTAATATAATCAATAATCATATGACTAATAAATAACACAACAAACTTCCATATAGCAAATACTCTTAATAGTTTAAAACAAAGACAAATAGTTAAACTATAAATCATACTATGTGCAAACAAACTATACCAGTTTTTGCCTTTAGTTTGTGCTAAGAAATCACCTTGTAGTGGATAATCTGCAATATAATGTGCTAGTAGTACCCATAGAATATTTTTTATTATAAATTAATCCTCCTTTCAAACAATATAACTATTCATTTATATTGTTTGATAAAAATTACGAATATTAAAATTAAATTCCCATACCCAATCATCTAATACTTTATTTCCAGTATCTTTTGTAAAATGAATTAATGTACCTTTAGGAACTAATACATTATCAATAACTGTGTCTTTTGATAAATTAAATTTAATTTCTTCTGTTGTAAATACTTTTTCTAAACTTAATATTCCATTTGAGAAATCGTTATTTATATCACTTTCTTCATCCGATAAACATAAAGTATCACAAAATCTATAGAATAATTTTTCATCTATATTTCTATCTTGATTATATGGATCATTAGTCATTTCTAATATATCTAATACAGTAATTTCTTCAAATTCTATATCACATTCTACTTCTGAATGTTTACCGTCAAGTTCCCCTACGTATACTTCCAAATTTGATAACTTTTCTTTATTTTCTTCATAAAATTCATGTGGGATATATAGTTCTCCATATGCTGTCGCTCCTGAATAATAACCTTCTGCGTAAGCCGACACTTTTACGATTTTTGAATCTTTGTTAAATTTCATATGTATTATTTTCTCCTTTTAATTAATTTATATTTACATTTATTCCTCAATATTACTCAATATTACTCAAACTTTGCCACATAATTATATCACCATCAAAAACAACCACAACAGGATATTCATTTTCTTCAGGTTTAACTCTAATTTCTCCATCGTATTCTTTTGGATCTACTAAATCTATATCTTCAATATCTTCGATATTATCAAAATCAATATCTAAGCAATTAGCATTGAAAAATTCATACCATAATTCCTTATCATTATTAAATAAATGTTCTTTTTCAGTCCACTCTGTGGTAATATAATTATAAAATGTTTCCATTTCGCTATATAATTCTTTAGCAAGTTTAAAATATTCATCATAATTATTTGCTTTTGCAAAATATGTATTAGGGTATCGTTTATTTGGTGTCCACTTTAATTTCATGCGTGATCTCCTTTATATTTTTATCTATAAATCATTCAATTGATTAAAACTGTACCGTCCAAATATTTTCATCATTATCTTTTAAGCATTCTACATCTAATTTATCTAATTTAATATTTGTTCTTTTAAATATAAAAGTAGCTTCCAAATATTTATTTGTTTTTTCATCATATACATCCATTTTCACTTGAATGCTATGTGTACCATCATCATTTTGTTTAATAATAATTTCTTTTGCTAATTGCAAATCAATAGTAAACATGATATTCTCCTTTTCAAGCAGTGATCAAAAATTCATTTATTTTTTAATTCTTGATTATGACATTTTTCGCATCCACTACCATCTTCATCACAATAAGGTGTAAATGAATCTGTTAATATTTCACCTTTATAATAGTTATAAGGACAGTCACATTCTGCATCAAATTGATTTCCATTATTAAGTTGTAATAATTTATCAATTAATTTCATAATTTTATTCTCCTTTTATTTATATTTTATTCTTATACTTTTCACACTTGTCAAAATCACATCCTAAATACTCCATGTAATCTAAAGAAGTATTATTTGCAGTACACCAATCAAATACTTGACCATAACCATAATAATATGACATACAATATAATTCTGCTTCACTCATTTCAGTTTTATTAACACATGTTTCACATTTATCCATAATATTCTCCTTGACATCTATATATTGTGGTTAATATAAAAACTAACCACAATATATATTATGTATCATTTTATTTATCTTTCTTACCCTTGCTTCCTACACTGTTTGTAACATTACTGATAGATTTCTTCATATTATCAATGTCAGCAAGCAGAAACATCATTGCTTGTTCTTTTGTAAATCCAACTTCAATATATGCATCAAATTGATTCTTTCTTACTTTTGCTTTGGTAGTAAAGTATTCAGTATTATTTGCGAAATCTTTATAGACATCTAATAATTCACTTCCAACCATATAAATTAATGGTTTGTACTGACCTACTTGTTCTTTAATCATTTCTTTTAATTCATCTGGATTCTCCAATAAATTGTTTAATAATTCGTTCATGTTTTACATTCTCCTTTTCATTTTTATATTTTATTTATAGTAATAATATTACTACTATTACTATAAACACCCTAAAAACACATCAATATTATTATCAATTATTTTAACAATCTGACACAATTCATCTAGCATACTAGCAGTTAAATGATGATCCATAGTATCAGTATCAATATAAATATATTTATTTTTAACATTAATTACAATAGGAATTTCACTGTCATAAATATAAATACACATTTCATTCGGAGGCCAAATATTTATGGTTAATTTACTACCTTCGTAGTCGCCAATAACATTCAACATTTGTTTAATTATATCTTGTAGATTTGTATTGCTATTAGGTAAAGTATTATCATTTACATTTTCTTTATTTTTATCATTTTCTTCATTTTTACCTATAAACTCTAAATTATCTATAGCAAAACATAATTTACCTTTTTGTGAATCAATATCATTTACATTTTTATCATAAAATTCTATGATAAATCTATTTCTAAATCCATAATTATGATCAATTTTAATTATTCCTATTTTACCTATGTACATTTCTAATTCATTACTGTCTTGAAATTGAAATCCATCTGTATTTATTACTTTTACTATTTTATCTATATATTTCGACATATAAATTCTCCTTTTTTATTATATTATTCTAACAATCAACACATTTAAGTATCCATTCAGGCACATTTTCTAAAATCATCTTAGCATTATTTATATTATAATCACTAGGAAAAGATAAATATTTGTTTTTATTTTCTTCCATATTAGCAATATGAGATTTTTCCTCTTTGCTAAGTATTAATAGAATTGGTTCTTCCGTAGAATTATAATATGTACTGCCTATTTTAACGATCATATTTTTACTCCTTTATAATTAAGATTATATCAGATTTTTATCTTATAAATCCTCCGCTACTAAAAACACAAATTTTTAAATATTTATCCCAATATTTACATTTTTCTTCTATGCATATTCCTCCAAATGTTTCTTTATCAAGTGTTCTTAATAAACATAATTTGATACTAACTATAATATATTTCACTCCTTTATATTTATTTATTATTCATTTGAATAAATGGTACTGCCCCATTACTACCCATAATAGTTCCAGGCAATTTACCATCCCATTTATCAACTGCTCTGTTCATTGCTTCGATTTCTCTTAATTTGAGCATTTCAGGTGTTATTTGTTCTTTTTGTACTCTTAATGATTCTGCTTCTGCTCTAGCTTGCTCTACTTTTTGTTGTGCTTCAAATTTTACTTTCTGTAATTCATTTTCTGCTTTTAATGCTTCTTGTTGGGCAGTTTGTTTTGCTTCGATTGCATTATTAAATCCTTCACTAAAATCAAAATCAGTAACATTAAACATTGTAATTGTCATTTTATATGAATTGAGTTTATTTTGTAATAGACTTTTCATTTCTTGACTTACTTCTTCTCTTTTAAGAACTAAATCTTCGGCAGAATATTTTGCTGTAATAGCTTTCACACATTCTTGAATTGCTGGCGCTATAATTTTGTCATTGTATGATAATCCGACTTCTTTATATAATTTATTTACTGTTAAAGGATCAATTTTATAAACTACTGCAATTTTACTATGTGCTTTCTGTACATCTTTAGACGCTGCTGTGCAAATAGCTTCTACTTTTTGTTCTCTAACTTCAATCATCTCAAAACTATCTCTAATTGGTATTCTCCAATGAATTCCTTCATTTAATACTTGATTTTGAATTGCTCCAAAATGCATTTCTACCCCTCTATACCCTGCTGGTACAGTGACCCAAGGTTTAAATAATGAAAATCCTACTAAACCAACACATATTACAATTCCACCAACAATCATTTCACCTTTTAAATTTGCTTCTTCAAAGAATTCTTTAATCATAATTAATTTCTCCTTTTTATGTATTATTTTATTAATTTATTAACTTAAATCATTATACAACTTCCAATATTTGCTTCGCTTCTTCAACACAGTTTAATCTTGCCTTTTCAATATCTTCTTTCATTAGTTTAATTGCATCTTCGACTATTTCTGTACTTTTTCTATTTAACACTTCGAGTATGTATTTTTTAATAATTGGATTTCCAATACTATAAGCAGAAGAAGAACCATAATATCCATAACAAGAATGTATAGAAATTTTCATATCAGTGTCCCATATTTGATGATCATAGAATCTAAATGTACCTTTATCATTACGATGATCTGGTTCACCTTTCCCGTTTCTGCCTAAAGATAAATGTAATTTTTCTATTGCTTTTGTATTTTCACTTTTAACTTTATTATAAACGTCAATTTTACTCATGTTCAAAATTCTCCTTTATATTTATTTTATATCATTATAAATGATAAGATTGATAACATATTAATTCTCAATAATTTCCAATATCTTTACATTGCCATTTAAATAATTCATTTCTGCACCATTATTTATTACTTCTCTTAATATGTGTTTCACTTCTTCGTCAGGCAAATTATCTTCAAAATCACCAGTTATCTCAATAATTGCTTTAACTTTCATGTTAGTCTCCTTTCTATTTAATCTAAATAATCACATTGCAAATTGTCTATTTCTTTACCACATATAGGACAACCAAATATCGCAACTTCTAAACCTTCATATTCTATAGTTTCTTTTACAGCAACATCCATAGAATTAAATAAATTACCACACTTATTGCATTTCATATTAGGTAATTCCATATTTTCTGCTCCTTTGTTCTATATTATTCTATTCTTCTATAATTTGAATCATTTCAACAGTATTAGGTGAGAATCCAACACCCATTAAAAAACACTTAAACTCTTCTACTAATAACTCAATTTGAGTTTGAATCTCTGAATCTACTTTCATAAGTGTTTTGATAAGTCTACTTTCATTATTAAATTCGTCAATGTAAGCAAAATCAATTTTAACTTTAGATTCATTTTTATGTTCTATATCAATCATATGTATTTTTCTCCTTTCTAGTTTTATTATTTAATAACTAATGATATTATACATTTATTTTTATATTCTGTCAACAACTATTTAACCAACATCTTTAACTTTTTCTGACTACTCTTAATAATTGCTTTTAAATAAGCAATATCAATTCCTTTATCCATATCATACACATCACTATCTAAACATTTTGCAATACCCTTACTACCATCATCAAGTATCACAATTGTAACATTACCGTTGATAATTAGTTTATATGATTCATTACCAGAATCGTGTGTTTGATGAGTAATTTCACCATTATGCATTATTTTCCACTTTTCTTTATGTGGTAATAATTTATATGAGAATACTTTATTAGTTGATTTCTGTGTAATTTGTTTCACTTGTTTCTGTACTTTTTTAATACTATCAATTTCTTTTGCCATTTCATTATATGTATTACTAAATAAATATATTTTATATGTATTATTATTTTCCAATACATATACTATTGAATTATCTTGTCTATGTTTTCCTATTCCAACTATTTTATATATTCCACTTTCCATACTTTTATGTGATGTATATCTATTACCATATTCTAACATATTATTTTCTTGAAAAAATGCTGGATAACTAGAATAGTAACCACCTATAAATCCTGTTCCATTATATTTACTAGTTAATTTTACTGTATCTCCAACTTTAAATTCTTCTTTATTATTTTTAATTATTTCTTCTTTAATATCCTTAATCTCCTTAACTTCTTCCTTAATCAATTCAAAATAATTTTCAAATTCATTAATATCAATACCTAAATATACATTATCTTCTTTGCATTTAATAACATTGTCACTTGCTTCAACAATTTCAAATTCCATGCCTACGCAATCAAATCCATATTCTTCAATAACTTTTGTTTGTTTACATTTCATTCCTGTTTGGATTTTCATAATATCATTTCTCCTTTTTATTTATTTTTTTATTTAATATATATTATAAGCTATAATTTAATTTTTTTACTTTTGCCCATTTTCTTAAAAACTTTTCCTCTTCTATTATAAGTGGTCTGTTGGCATAACCTTTTGCTTGAACAATAGAATTATTTTGTACTTCTACAGTAACTAGTGATTTATCTGGTTCATTTACATTTCTTAAAAATACAATTAGTGTTTCATTCTTGGCTACTTTATCAACATAACTACTCACACACGAAGATAATATTATCCCTTCATCAACAATTTCCATACTTGTTTCAGGTAAAACAATACAATATTCTTTATCTTTATATGCATATTGTTTAAAATTTTCTACTACATTAAGCAACATTAATTCTTGTTTATGTTTTTCATATATAGATACTTTCAAAGCAATAATATCATGCTCTGTTCTTAGATATTTAGGATATTTTTCTTTTACTTTTCCATATAAACTTATTTGCATCCTTAAATAATCACTATATTCAGTTAAAATATTTTTATCAAATTGACTAATACCTTGAGAATATAAATCATAAGAAATAAATTCAATAAATCTATTAAATTCCAATGAGTATGTATTAATTAAATTTATAAAGGTATTATGATATTCTTTCTTATTACTATAGTGACCTTCTTCTAAATACATTTTTACATTAGATTTGCATAATTTATCAATGAATTGTTTTGCATTATTGTAATTTATTTGTTGCTCTATCATAGTTGCAAGTTTTAACATTTTATCGAAACTATCTTTATTAGCAATAGATGTTTGACATTTATCATAACAATATTTAAACAGTTTTATATTATTATTAAATGCCTCTTTCCAAGATTCAATTTGATAATCTTTAGCATATATTCCATGCTTATACATTTCTTGTATATCTTTATTTTTAATTATTTTAATCATTTCAGATATCATACTTTCAGGTCTGCCACTCCACCAAATAACCCTGTCTAATATCTCAAATTTATCCCAATAAATAGATTGAAAAAATCCTCTTAGTTTCTGTTCAGACAAGGTTTCTACATCCTTTGATTTATTATCTTGGATATAAAATGTTCCTTGACTAATAAGAAATACTAAATTTTTATCTGTTGTTGCTGTTTTTCTATGCAGTACAAAGTCAATATTGTTTTGTAGTACAACATCATATGTAGTTTGTACTAGTGTTTTTTGTTTAATTTTCTTTTGTTTAACTTTTTCTTGTGTTTCAGATATATCAATAACGAAATCTTTAACACTTAATGCTGTTGCATTCAATATTTATATTCCACCTTTCTTTAATATTATTACAGAAGTAAATGTTCCATTACACTTACTACAAATAAAATTATTAATTAAATTATCCATAATTATTTATCTCCTTTATAATTATATTCTATTAACTTTTCAAATATTCGTAAATCCAATCCTTTAAATTCCTATGTCTATTCTGATTCACGATAGTAAAATCTTCTTTATCTAATTGAACAGAGAATATTAAATTAGTTCTGGTATCAAATGAATTCCTAATATATTTTATATGCTTTGATCCTTCTTTAAGTAAATTTCTCCACCCATGATTATCAACTATATATTTAAGTAATTCAGCGTATTCTTTAAACGTCATCCCTCTACCTTGTTCGCAATATAATTCATCAAATTTAACCTCTTTTTTACAATTATAACATTTTAATATGCCACTTCCGATAGGTAAAGACATTGTAAGAATAGAGCTATCTTCATAACCACAATTAGTACATTTTAGGTATCTAATTTGTTCACTCATGTCAATCTCCCTTGTAATTATTATTATTAATTATCTTTTCATTAACTCATTTGTTTGTTTAACTGCCTCATTAATAATACTATTTACAGTTACTATTTCACATGGTTTCTTACCTTGTAATTTCTCAAATTCATGCTGTAATTCAGATATTATTTGCATTATAAACAATCCATCAAATAATCCTTTATGTCTATAATCATAACTTATATTTTCTGTAATCATATCATATGTAATTTTAAATGATGTACCACGTTTACTAAATTTTAATGTTCTTTTTGATAGTGTGCTTTTTCTATAACCTTTCTTAAAACATAAATCCTTAAATAATTCAGCATTATTTTTCTGTTCTTCTGTAAAACCTTTAAATCTAGGTGTTTTTATCCCTCTTAATTTATTCATTTTATCTTCTTCTGATAATCCTTCAGATATATTATCTAATTCTTTTGTGTGAACAATTCCCCAGGTTAAAGTTTTATCGTCATTTGGAGGATATACTATATAAATTTCTTCACCTTCTAAAGTATATTGTCCACACATTTTACATCTTTCGTTCCAAGGGGATTTACTTATTGTTATTTTTCTTAATCCCATTAAAATTATCCCTTTCTATTTAAATTTTTTTAACTTAATCTATTAACTAATTCCATAACTTGTTTCAATGTCATTCCATCTATTTCACAATCTAATAATATATCTTTAAATTTTTCTTTAGTAACTAAATCATACATATTATAATTATCTGGCAATTTCTTTATATTAATATTATATTCACTTTCCCATTCTCTTATCTTTTTCATATTTAATTTAAGTTTTTTCTCAATGTGAATCGCAGATTCTAAATAATATGTGCCACTTGGCGCATAAGGGTATTTACCATTTTTTATTTTACTAACTACATTACTGTCTAACTCATAGAGATTATTTATTGATTTTAATAATTCATAATAAGATTTAACTGAATTATTTACTTCTTCTAATCTATTAATCTGTTCCAAATATTTTTGATACTCTTTATCTTTTCTTTGTTGTAAATTATTTATGTATTCTTCTCCTGCTTTAATAAGTGATTCTTTTACGATATTGCCTATATTATTATAACATATATCACATATGTAATTATTAATTAAATGAACTTTTTCTTCTGGTAAAGGATAATAATTAGTAACATCATATTCATCATAATCGCGATATTCTGTTTCTAATTTTGGATATACTTTAAATTGATACCCACATAAATCGCACTTGATTATTTTTTTAGACATAATTAGTATCTCCTTTTGTTTATAGTTTTAATAATTTTTGTTAAATTCCAAATTTGCTTCAAATATTATTATTTTTTAAATATAACTTCCTCATCTCTCACAACTTCTTCAATAAACCATTTCCCTACATACTGTCTCCATCCATCCCCACAAACATCTACTCCATCTTTATAAATATTTTCTTCTTTAACTTCTCCTTGTTCAATAAAATATTTCCCGTTTTCGTGGGTTAAATAATGAATTATATCGCCTATTTTCAATGTTGTTACATCAAATGCTACATCAACTTTATTATCCATATAAATATCACCTTTCTATTTTATAAAAATCAAAACCAAACTAAGATTTCATACTACCATATAAAACTTGTATAGTCCCATCTTCAAATTCTAATATATGATTATTTGTTTCATAGTCATATTTATAACTTTTCACTATTTTCCCTTTTATAAATCTTTTAATTTCAAGTTCTGTTGCCATAATATAGTCTCCTTTTTATTTATTATTATATTTGTATTCTATTACTTTGTCAAGCATTTATTTTACATTATTTTTAATAAATTAATAATAAATATTTTATAAATTATATTTCTCCCAAACGAGCAAAGTTAATTTGCTCGTTTCAATAACACCTATTTTATAGTCTTCTAATCTTTTAACAACAAGTTTACCATCAATTGTTTCTCCGATTATTCTGCAAATATCTCTATTGCAAAATCCAGCATCAAAAACATTAGTATTTATTTTAACTATTAAATCTATATTTTCTAAATATTTTCCTTGAATTCTTTCACCGTTTATAATTGCAATATTTGGACAAATTGGTTGTTTGTTTATATAATTTTTAATTTTATTTTTCAATATATTCTTCATATTAATTCCTCCTTTTTAACTCATCAATTCATCTAATTTATTATCAATGGCCTTATAATATTTTTCATAAATGTCAAGAGAATTAATAGATTCTAACCAATCATAATATTGTTTTGTTAACTCTCTAAAATTACCAACAGTTCTTTTATCATTAACATTCCACCCATAAGGAAAAGTCATTAATGTTTCTATCGCTTTTTTCTTGCCTTCGTATAATTTCTCCAATGTTATAAAATTAACTAATTCTTTTTGCGTTTTAAATGTTGCTATATTATCATCGGTAACAGTGGAATACAAACTCCACTGATCTTTATTGTTTGTTTTAATTTGCCAACCCATATTATTTATTCTCCTTTAATAATTTAATTTTTATTCATAATATTCAACCTTACATTCACAATCATTTTCTATATACCATCCACCAAAATGTTTAACTAACTTTTCAATAATTTCACATGAATACCCATAATAACCTAATGTCACAACATTTACTAATCCATCATATTTAGTATCAGATTTGTAATCATGTGAATTCATAAATAAATGCATAATACGACTTTCTTCTTTATAACTAAAATTAATATAATGACTATTATCGTTCTGTGATTCTATTGTTGCGTTAATATCAATATTTTTCTTGATAAAATTATGAATATTATATAGTCCTATATTATCTTTTATAATTCCAACTGTGCTTATTGCCATGATATTATCACTCCTCCTTAATTATACCTATGTTATCAATTTGCTTAATAAATTCTTCAATAATATTAATTTCATTACCATCTAAATATTGTACAACATTAACATCAGAAAGAAAAGTTTTTAATTGTGTAACAATTTTATATTTTTGAATATCTATATAAGATTGAGGATTTAAAGGTTTAAATTCAGATTTATTATTACACTTATGGCAATATTTCTCTCTTTCTTCTTTATTGCCTCTATACACACATTGTTCCCAACATAATTCACTTCGCATTATACTAAATCCTCCTTGTTAATATAGTTTATTAGGATTCAAAAAATGTGAATTATCTGTATTATATATATCATTAAAAGGTTCGTCAACCCATTCTATATTTTCATCATGTTTATGCATACAACTAATAATATATTTCTTTGCTCCATTAGCACTTTTTATAGGTTTATAATTGTCTATTAAATCATATGCTAACCATTTATAAGGAGTCCAATCGCTATTAAATGTAATACATTTAAGTATTAATATATATGATTTTGATTTACCTCCTAAACCATTATCTACAATATATTCTGAAAAACTACCATAATAAATACAATTTCTATTGCCATATTTACCTTTAACTTTACAATACTTTTCTTGATTTTTCATAAAATACCTCTTTCTTAAATTATATCAAATACCGAATTTATACAAACTCTAATAACTCAGGATTTTCTAATTCATGCCCTATTATTGTTCCATAACTAATATAAGTAGCATGGTCAATAATTTCAGCAATACTTTTAGGTGATATATATTCAATACAAAAACCATAAGCAAATTCATTATTATATGCTATATTATTATTTGCCTGATATTTTCCAAATCTTACAACATAAATATTTGAATCATCTTTAATTATATGACCTTCATATATTGGACATCCTATAGGAAATTCTATTGTTTTATTACTGTCATAAAATCCAGTAAAAAGAACAACTTTAAAATCTTCCATATTATTAAAAATAATATCTTTAACTTGTAAATCACCATATTGATTTATACAATAAGGAGGTTTAACCCATTGCTTATTAGGTATATCCCATATTTTATATCTTAAATTCATATTTGTTTTCTCCTCTCATTTATCATAAAATATAAGGTTTGTTTTAACTATCTTAACCATACCCAATTTCTTCACCATTCAAAAATTTTTGTAATTCATTTTCAAATTCATCAGCATTGACTAATTCTGCATATAAAAGTCTAACACCTAAACCATCTATATATTTCTCAGATTGAGTATCAACACCATTATCTTCTAACCAATTATCAATTTCCTTACTTAATTTATGGGTTAATTCCTTGAGTTCAAGCATTCTATTGATTTTATTCTTAATATATTTTGGAATTTTCAATTAATCACCTTCTTAATATTATTTCTTTCTATGTTTTTTTAATCTTCTTACCAGTATAAGGATGATAACCTTTATAACTCTCAATCTCAGGTTTTTCAATTAAATCAGTTTTAAATAATGCTCTATTCCAACTACCAAATCTATTAATATAAGTTTTTGTACTTGGACGCATAGTATCAAATAAGTTTTTATTTAATCTTTTAAACTAATATGAATTTCATCATCTGCTATTTCCTTCATAATAATATTCTCATTATTAGTACAAAACTCTTTTATTTCTTCAAAAACAATATCTGAAACTGTAACATTTTTAATTACTTTAACAATTTTTTGGTCTACCATACTTTCTAATACTATTCTTGCTGATATTGAATATTCTTTATTTAACATTATCATTCTCCTTTTAATTCATTTTGCTCTTATAATAAATAATGCACCTTTTTTTAATTCTACTCGCCAACCTTTACATCCTTGATATTCACAATTACAAGGATGTATTTCATTATATTTCATAATTTCTTCCACAGTACATCCTTCTGATTCCGCACAATACTTTATAAATTCTTCTTTAGTAATTTTACTCATTACGAAGTTTCCTCCTTTTAAATGTTATCAAATAATATTTCAGCCAAACTATCCTCTACTTCAGGCAAATTAATTGATATATTTTTTAAATGTTTTGCGTTTTCTAGTTTATACTGTTGATTTATAATTGTTTGCTTTAGACTACTTTTCTTAATTTTATTACCATCATTATCTACTTCAATCATTGTTCCACCACAAGTCCAATTATTAAATTCTACCCATTCAATAAATTTTTTATTAAATTCAATAACTGATAATTTTGTTTCAACAATCATGTCTAATTGAATGTTATTCATAATAACAGTCTCCTTTTAAAGATTTTCTTATAACTCTTTACCTAATCTCTTATATATTATCTCTCTTAGAAACTTCTGTTCCCAATCCATGAAACCTGTTGGGTGCTTTGTAAATTCACAATATTTATTCATAGTTATTTCATGTTCTCCGAATACAAAATAAATCTCATAAATAGATAATTCATCTCTAGAAACTAATACTCTTAATGCCTGAATAATATTACTTGTAGAAACTTTAACAATTATGTCTCTATTATTTTGCTCAATTTTCTTTTTATATTCATCTATTATAAATTGTGCTTTATCTAAAATATTAAAATCTGAATATTGATTGCCTTGTTCACAATAGATTATACGAAGCATAATATATCTCTCCTTATCTCCATAAATGTTTACAAACATTACTATACAATTTGCAATCTACATCTCTTATACTACTAATATAACTTTTTATAGTTTTTACATCTAACTCAAATATTTCACTTGTTGCTTTTAAAGTTAATTTATCACTAACAATAGTTTTACAAAGATTCAATCTCTCTTCAATATTTTTCATCTTCCTTATTCCAGAGCGTATCTTAATTGATTTAAGTTTATTTAACTCTATCATATCTAATATCATAACATATAATTCAGAATCATTATATTTAACATAGTTATGGAATAAATAATGTATAGAGCGATTACTAGAATTAAAATGTATTCCAGTTTGTTTCATTGTGCTTCCACAAATAAAATATTCGCAAATTTCTTTATAGATATTGTTTAAGTTTTTTAATAAATGTTTATGATGTTTTTCCTTTCTCTCTTTTAAACATTTTTGGACTTTTATATGTAATTCGAAATCAATATTTTCAATCATTTGTGTATAATTATAAACAGTTTTAAAATTGATTCCAAATATATCTGCTGTTTTTCTATAAGAAAGATTATATTCTACTATATGTTTACATACTTTAATGATTAATTCTTTGTTTATTGGTTTCATTATTCCACCTTTTCATTTAAACTAACATTAATTCACATATTTTCTCAGTAATCCATTCTTTTCTGTCTACTTCTACAAATCCTTCAGTGGTGCCAATCATTACTCTACTTCTATTAAATAATATTTCATCGGTTTGCAACATTTTAAATAATTTCTCAAATGATATGTCATCATTTTTTATTGCAATTAAAATTTCATCTACTATTTTTAATTCACGTTTATGTTCAATAATTATGTCATAAATAATTTTGAAATTAGACTTCATATTATGTTCTCCTTTACTTTAATCGCTACTTAAAATTATTCAATATATACTCACAAAATCCTTTGATATTCATCATATCAAAATTTAATCCATCATTTTTAATTCCTAAATAATATTCACATATTTTACTATTAATTCTACAATCACCCTTTTTAATTCCTTCTTTGGGACATCTATAATCTAATGTTTCAATGTTCCCTGAATTATCTCCTGAACAGATGATATATGTTTTGGGTTCATTGTTGTCTGTGATCATTTGCAATACTCCTGTCATATATTTAGTGTCAGTATCATTTATCATTCTTATTTATTCTACCACACCATAATGTCTTTTTGCAATTTCAAAAGTTATCTCATTTGCAGTAAATAAACATGGCATATCCCAATATTGATTATTAATTTCTTTTGCATATTCATCTCTGATATTTCTAACCAATGCATCTAAAGGAAGTGTACATTTTCTATTATATTCCATAATTTCATCAAATGCTTGCTTAATTTCTTCCTCTGTTAGATTACTGATTCTCTGTGCAATTGAACTTAATTTTCTCATTATTAAAAGTCCTCCTTAATTTTTAATTGTTATGATAATATCTATTCTACAAATGTTTTATTTATCCTTCTTATAATTCCTTTTTTTCTTATTAGTGCATCCCTCAAAATACTTATAATCTTTACAATTTAAATTAAATAGTCTAGGTGGATTTAAACATACACCATCTGGAGGGATTAAACACTCTGGTTGATTATGTACACTCATTAAATTATTCACTCTCCTTAATATTTAACTTATTTAATTTACCTTACGCATATAATAACACAATGTAAAAATAATTGCAAGCATTATTTTCAATTATTTTTCAAATATTTAACTCGACACAAAAGAGTTATTTTGTCATGATTTCCGATCCCGCAAACCTTTATAAATCAAGGGTTTCTGAATATAGGAAAACAAGATTTTTAGTATTTTTATTGATTTTTATTGATTTTTACCATATTTTTCTATAAATTACTAAATATATCTAAATATTACCATATCTTACCATCAATACGATAAATTCTCTTAAATTATTTATAATATATTAAATATATGATATAATTTAATTAATATTCGGCAAATTCTGATAAATACTTACATAAAATTTGTTTTTGTTGCGTATATACTTATAGCTTAACCAATTTATCATCAAGGAAGTGACATAATGAAATTTAAAAGAATATTAAAGCGTAAGGTATACCCTACGTGGGTCAGCATAACAAGATGAGCAAAAGGATGTAAAGCGTATATTTATTATATGCCTGATACATATTACTATCACTTTCAGATAGATCGTGATAACGATATTATTTATGTTTCTTTGAATGAAGATATTAAATTCAATAGTTTTGAAGGATGCTGTTTAGCTGCTGAGAAATGGATAAAGAGCTTAAATACATAATACATTTATTTTATATGTTTATTAGATTAAAAAATAAAATAGAGATTTATTTTCTCTATTTTATAAATTGTTTTTTATAAATTCCTTTAATATATCCAAACTATCAAATACAATGCCCTTACATTCATCATTCATGTTATATCCATTAAAACAAACATTTTTTTCTTTTAATTCTTCTTGAATATTATTAATCATAATTAATATATCATTATATGATAAATTATCATTCTTATTAATTGAAAATTCTTTATCATCATCTCTTAATAAATAGTCCAGAGATATTTGATGGTATTCTACCAATTTTATCAATCTTGGTATATCAATGGTTTGAATAGAATCTTTTTTGGCTTGATCAGACAACCAATTTCCTGACAAACCTACAATTTCTCCATATTCAGTCCATCGTTTTATGCCTAAGCTTTCTCTCAATTTAATTATTTTTTCTCCATATTTCATTTATCTCACCACCTTATATTACTGCCATTTATTATTAATATATTTCTGTCCTTGGTAAGACGTATTCTTAGTAAATGCAAGTATTTCTTTCTCTGTAGAAAAAATCAATGATTCTGGATTTAACCATTCTTCATTACAATCATCTACTTTACATAATTTCCATTTATCAGGATATTTTGAGATTTCAACTAAATTATTTAAACCATGCTCAATTTGTTTTAACAGTCTATAATTAGTTTTTTCTCTCAATAATACATTCAAAACATCAAAACTTTCTTTCTTTATAAGTTTATCTAATAACTCAATTTGAACATTTAAATAAGATAATTGTTTAAAATTATATCCTTTTTGAGTTAGTTTATCTTTGAAGAATACTAGTATATTATATCTGCTTATCATATCTTCAAAAATCACTTTAAAACCAGCCCCTTATATTGGTCAAATAAACTTTTTAAATTATACCAATATTTTTCATATTTTTTAGAATCATCAGAATCATTTTTTTCAGAATCAGAACCACCGTAATTATATCTTTCGCATATAGTGATATAATCGTCTTTTGTCACTTCACCTTTTCTCCTATAAATATCCATTGCTAAATTTAACATTCCAGAAAAATATAAACCTGTTACAGTAATGTATGGGTTTCCAAGGTATTTCTGTATTTTTCTCATCCTAGAATTTAATATACTAGTATTAAATATTTGAAATTTATTCTTTGAAGGAACTCTAAAAACAAAATGTTCAACTTTATTAATTTTAATTTTTCTTGGTTCAGACAATCTAGTATTATTTGTCATTTCACCATTATTTTCAACATAAAACTCTTGTTCATAGGTATCTTTTATTAATTCAATAGTTGAAGATTCCACATCAATTATTCTATTTTTATTATCATTTTGAGTTAATGCAATTCTATTATTCTTTTCATCTACATCATCTATAGTAAGATTAATTATTTCTTCCATTGTCCCATTTTCAGTAGTTCTACCTCTGCCTCCAATAAAGGGAATTTCTAATATTAATTGATCTTGTGCATTATAAAGCATATTTTGATATTCTCTAAGTTTCTCCTTAGAAATATACTTATTCAATAATGCCTGCTTACTAACAAATTCCTTAGCTTCATCTATTGTAAATGTTGCTAATCTATTTTCTCCATGATTAACAATTCTTTTCTCTCTAAGACAAAAATCAATATATGTTTTCAACACAGAAACATTTTTTAAAATTGATTTTATAGAAGTATTTTTAAATTGCATTGCTACCATCTCACGAATTTCAGAATATGACATATTATAAACAGGTTTTTCTATTAAATCTTCATATTCATCGGCAGATTTCAAAACAAATATATCTGATTTAGCAGTATCAGATGGTTTTGCATCTAAATATTCATGTTTAATGTCATTATCTACCTTAAATATATCCATTTTTATAATCCCTCCGTAAATAATTTATACAATTTATTTCTAATTGTTTTATTAATTTTCCTCTCTCCTATAATGCCAATATCTTTCCACATAGAATTACTTTTGCTAAATTCAATTGATTCTATTTTTTGTTTAAGAATATCTTTCCATTGACTATTGTTTTGTAATTTTGCAGAAAGAGCAATATATCCATAAAACATATTCATATTATTTATATAACTATGTTTTTTAACTTCATATGGTTTAGTTATAAAATCATCTATAAAGTATCCCATAAGATAGTTTGTAAATTCTACAATCCAATTTGCAACACTATCTCTATTAATACTTATTTCAATTTTCCCTTCATAATTATCTTTAATAGCTTCGGATAAAATACTTTTAGTTGTTAATCCTCTATTTTCTTTTACATAACTATCAGTATCTTTGGTTGCAACAGATAATTCACCTCTAGAATCCATTATTTTATCTATAAGTAAATTTTCACTTTTGCTATAATCTTTTGTAGATAAAAATTCTTCATCTATTGGTGTTTGTTTATTGATTTGAGTCATACAATCATGTGTACGAATTTCACTATATGCTGTAAATTTTACAGGCCAATTAAATTTTAAATGAGGGTTTTTACTTAAAACTAACGCATTTCCTTCTTTTCTATGCTGACCATCAAATGTGTTTATAAAACTTCCTTCATAAATTGTCAAAGTTCTTTTCTTTGGATTATAAACTGGAGGATCACCTAATATATTAAATTTTAAATCATCTGCAAATTGTTTCCCATCTGACATTCTCTCTGCAATTTCAGTTACTTTTTTAGGATTAACATTTATACTTAAACCTGCTTTAGTAACCTTCAATTCACGCTGACTATTAGGGTTATAAATTAAAATATTTGCGGCATTTAATCTCTCAATTTCTTGAGCAGACATTATTGTTTGATAATATCTATCAGAAATCTCATCTACATTATCAATTACTATAGGATATATATTTTCAGATTCTTTAATTTCTCTATATCCTATCCAAGTATTATACTCTAACTCAGTAAAATAATCCTTTACATTAATAGATATGTCTATTTCTTTTTCTTTTAACACCTTGCTCAAAGAATAAGAAAAAAGAAATAGGAAACGAATGTCTTCTTCAGAATCAGTGAGAGTAATTAAATCCAGGTTTTCAGAGAACGCCCAAACTGCTCTCAACCCATTAAGATTTCTCAATTTAAACTCTGTTACTATATCCTGCTTAATATCACTCATATATCCTACTTCTTTTATTATACCTTTGAGCCTAATTATTAATTTATTTTGATTTTCTTTAAGCATAATTATCAACCCCTTTCAGCAATATGTATTATTATAATATAGTATTGCCTAGAAGTCAATAACTTTAAACATTATTTTTTAATTTTATTTTAGAAATTTATAACTTTTTTATTATAATTATGTATTTTATCTTTAAATATTTTATCAATAATAAAATATCCTTCTTCTATTGAATTATATTCAAGACATTTAATATAAAATATTTTACCAAATCCATATTTATCATTTATACTTTGCAATTTTTTTAAATCTATTTCTGCTGTTTTCAAACCTTTCTCAGTAGTATAAAAACTAAAACCTGTTGTTACACCTGTATAATTAAGATATAACCAACCTTCATCCGTAAATGTAAAAGTTCTTCGATTGCCGGATACAAAGTTTCCATCCTGATCTTTAATTACATATACCATTCTACTATTAATAATAATCTCCTCCTTTAATTTTAGAACATTTGTTCGTATTTATTTATTCTATTATAATACCCTAACAACTAAAAGGCAATAGTTTTGTTCATTTGTTTTAATCATAATTAAATTGTTTTAATATTATTATTCTACATAATATTTCATATATGAACAATACTAACCTGCCGACATTTACTGACTATTTATAGTCATATGTTAATATCTAAATCTAACTATTTTAGTTTATTTACTATTGGTGTCGAAATTAGTCCTGCTAATAATACTCCATATATAATAGAATTACTTATAATAACATTATTTACAAACATGTGGATAATAACTAATGTGCTTAATACAAATAATGCGATTATTTTAAACTTTATTTTTTCTTTTTCTTTTATTGGTCTGTTTGGATGTTCTATAGGGGCATAGATTAAAATTAAAAATAATACAGATAAGAATATTGACATACTGATAAATTGATTTAATATGATGTATTTTGCTAAGAGTGCCATGATTGTGAATGATAATAGTGATATATAAGAACACTTGGGGTAGCTATCAAAATGCAGGCCTCCGGCGAAGATACGGATAGAAGCGAATGATAGTGTTGTTATTAAGAGTTGTGGTAGAATATTGAGTAGTAATCCTGGTATGATTAGTAAGAGGAATTTGTTTATACCTCCTATTATGATTTGGAATCCATAGTAGTAGGTGTATCTGTTGTATTTAATGCATTTGCCCATATCGTATCCTTGATTGTGATATTTTTGTATTTTGTTATGTAGGTATTTGGATAAAATGTATGAGATAAGTTTGACATAGCGGAATGTTATTATGTAGTTTTTTAAATAGGTAAGCATATTTTCCCCTTATTATTTATTTTATATTTGTGTTTATGTATATATGGTGATCCATAATGGATACCATATAAAACTCTTTTATGTGCTAATATAAAAGTTATTACTTGATATAAATTTCTCTTCCAATTTTGTCTATGTTGATTACTAAATTTATTCTCAGATTTATTTTTATGAAGCAAATAATATGGTTTTGTTTCTTTTATTTTTTTATTTATTTTTTCATATTCGTATAATATTTTTTTCTTAATTGGTTCATCTAATATAGGAGATAATAATTGCAATTGAATTTCTTTTTGTTTATTGTATAATAAATTTAACTTTTTCTGTATTTCTTCATAATATTTCACCTCCCATATATCTAATTTTGCATCTATTAATATAGTATCTGTTGAGTGAAATATTTGATATTCAATACCATATTTATTACATAATTGTTTTAGTTTGTATTCATTGATCATTTTAAATAACATCTCCTTTTTGTTTGTTTTTTGTTAGATTATATAATTTTTTGTTTATATTATACAATGCTATATAATGTTATATAGCATTGTAACTGTAATTGTTGATTCTATCGTATTCTTGTAGTAAAATTTTGTGATTCTTATGATATTTTGAGCAATATTCTTTTAGATCATTTAACTTACCTTCCATAATGTCTACCAAATTATGTGATTTCTTAATCTTAATATTATTTTCTAGATTTTTTATATGTCTGACTAGCTCAAATGCATGTTCTACATCAAAATAAAGCGGTAAAAATCCAAATTGTTTTTCTAATCCAACCTGTATTTCTTTCATTTTAAAATCAGGTAATTTTGTAATTTTATAAGGTATTTTATTATAGAAGAATCTCCTCTTACTTACAGTTAATGGCATTTCAGTCAAACAATAACTGTCCTTTTCAAAATTAAATTCTTTTCCAAGCAATATATGCATATTGGAATTAAATTTACATCTGGAAGATATTGGCAATATAGATACATTCGGGCTGTATTGATTTCCTTTGTTATTTTGAATTATTAATACATTTCTTTTTCCTCCTTGAATACTATCTTCTCCTACACCTAAATCACACATATACACTTCTGCCCATCGTGGAACCCATTTTGCCCATGAGCGATCTTCTTCAGGATCAAATTCAGAGTAACCTACAATGTTATACAAATGCTGATACGTAATCCTACCTTCACTACAAGATGCAATCTTCCTTAATAAATTCCTATCAGGCAATTCATTATATTTTTGATTTATTATACTAACTATTGGTTTTTCATCCACCATATTCATTACTTTTATAAATTGAGATATTGTTCGATTATACCCAACAGCAACTTTCGTAGCATAAGCTAATTCCTTCCTAATTCTTTCCATGTTAATATCTACAGTTACAGGGACATTTGTTTTTTTCTTATTAAATAAAATCATTTTACTCACTCCTTGTTTTATATTTTAATTACAATGTATATATAATATATTACCATATTTTATCCTAGAACACAATACTTTTTTTATTATTTTTTTATTCTAGAGTAGAGGAAATAAACACTCTACCCTAGAAGTTTTCTATGTAGTTAATTAATTACTTAACTAACATAGAGGGTGCTTTAGGTTGATGAAGCCATGCAGCAGAGTTAATAACACAACCAAAAGTAGCACCTACTAAAGCAATAAAACCTGCAAATTTCATAATCTTTTTCATAAAAATTTCACCTCCTTTACTTAATAATCATTTATATCATCATCAAAATCTTCAAACATATTTCGATGTGACATTTGTATTTTTGCTACGATTTCAATAAAACATACTACTAAACTAATCATTAATATTAGTAATATACTTGGAATTGTAAGAATTATAATGTTAAGTAATATTTGTTGAATATAATTAAAATGTGATATAATTTCATAGTCACCAAATATATCTATTAGTATTATCCAAAAAACTATAAGCATTAAAACAAATGACATTATAATTATACTAAACTTTTTATCATAAAATATTGATTTAAATACATCTAAATAATTTTTTCTTGTTTGAATAAATAATATTATCATAACCATAATAAATTGTATTAACTTTGCAGGTATTGACATTAAAAAATTCATATACCATGCACTATTTACTTCTATAATTGATTTTCCAATATATTTTAGTATTATGTTAATATATAAATATTCAGTCATTATAATTAATACTATAAAACCTGATAATACATAAAAGAAAGTTTTAATATAAGGTATTTTTTCATTAAGAATATTATTTTCTGGTGCTTTAAGAATATATATTATTCCTACATATATTGTTATTATTGCTGACAATGATATAATTAATCTTGGAGCAACAATTATATATTTTAAAGTATTTATTACTAATGACGAAAGCAATACAGGAAAAGCTAGGTACTTTATTTTTTCTTTCCACATATATTTATCTAATAAATCAAATCGTTTCAATAAAATTAATACAGTTAATTCCCATGCACCTTCTTCAAAAGTACTCGTCGTAATTCCATTTAATACAGCATTCATAACATTATGTATCAACTTCACCAACTCCTTAGCAACTTTTTCTTTTTATATATTACCATAGAGTTGATTTAATGTCAACAATTATTTTATCATTTTATTAAAGTTTTTTGATTTGATTTTTTAATTGCATTAAATAGAATTAAAAACACATAAAATCGAATAATCAGATCTCCGATACTTACAACCGTAAATCCCCAATCAAATATATTGCAGAATACAATTAACTTAGAATAAGGTGTTCCAAT